>Ga0209208_10002912_pt1 | contig 24613 bp, 21 predicted proteins | sample S1TSphfallax_3_FD_187694 | JGI IMG/M metagenome (GOLD analysis project Ga0209208, IMG submission 187694) | Host-associated microbial communities from peat moss isolated from Minnesota, USA - S1T2_Fd - Sphagnum fallax MG (SPAdes) (version 2) | ecosystem: Host-associated > Plants > Peat moss >...
GCGGGCGCTTCGCCATCGCTAAAGTAAATAATGCCAGACACAGTGGAAGAGTATGGCGCTGTCCGGCGCGACGACGAGGGTCTTCTAATCCATTAAAGGCTTCTATGATTGCGATTTGACTCACGGCCGTAGATATTGTTAAGTGGAACTGGCATTGGACTATACCATATATTGTCTCTATTTAGAATGAAATAGCCCTGCTCTGAATGCCATAATCTTGCACTTGTTTGGTCTAAAAAGGGTTGAAACCATTACCCTAAGAGGTTTTATCCTTATTCAGCAAGCCCTAATTAAAGCCAAAGCAGATTAGCTAGTCCACACGATAAAATAAGGTTTTGAGTTAATTACTGTTGCTAACTTAGCTCTAACATAGAGTAATATGCATTATTTTTATGCTCATGTACTAGGCTCTAGCACTTCTGGTAAAATAAGGGTTTTAATGCGGAATCTTACTAGTCTACAAATAGTCTTGGTTCTTCCGGTAATTTTATGGTAGAGCCACTTAGCAATTATTATCAAATAATGCATTGACAAAGATTAAAGCCTTGTTCTGTAAGGGTTTAAAGCTATCAGGCAACAAGCCTTTGGTATTGGGTTCCATAAAAGAGACGGAAGAGTCCAAATTCTTAAGGTATCTTACTCCGGGATTGAGGAAGCTACATGTTGCCAACAAAACCTCAAATTATAATATCAGACTGGCAAAAACTCTGGGTGCTGTTAGGGATTGGGCTAGGGTCGTTCATGTCCGCCCTAGATATGGGTATCATTAATGTAACTCTACCCACACTGGTTGAGTCCCTACACACCACCTTCCTCCAAGCCCAGTGGGCGGTGTTGAGTTATGTCTTAGTTAGTTCCAGCCTCGTTTTAGCTGTCACTCGCTTGGGTGATATGTGGGGGAAAAAATACCTCTACCTAGGGGGACTGGTATTATTCACCTTGAGTTCGCTATTGTGTGGACTTGCACCCAACATTTACTGGCTAATTGGCTTTCGCACCTTGCAAGGGATAGGATCTGTACTCCTCTCTGGTCTTGGCTTGGCAATAATTACAGAAGTCTTTCCGGCTGCCGAAAGGGGTCGATCTGTGGGGATTATTGGTAGTGTAGCTTCCTTGGGAGTGGCTTTAGGCCCTTCCGTAGGTGGGTTGTTGCTGGGGTTGGCGGGTTGGCGGAGCGTGTTCTTGATCAATGTACCCTTGGGGATTGTGGCTACTGTTCTGGTGGCTAGGGAAGTCCCACCTTCTGTTCTAGCTACAGTCAAACAACGCTTTGACCCAGTAGGAGCAGTTTTGACATTGATCACACTGGGCAGTTTTGCTTTAGGTATGACCCAAGGACTCTTATCATTATTGGCGATCGCTCTTCTGGGTCTAGTCTGTTTTCTATTAGTGGAGCTTCGCTTGGAGCAGCCATTACTAGAACTGCATTTATTCGCCAACTTCCGCTTGAGTATGAGTTTGCTCAGTAATTTGCTAGTGTATATTGTCCTGAGTGGTTTATTACTAGTGACCCCTTTCTTTTTAGAGAGGGTGAAAGAGTACTCAACGGCAGAAGTTGGCATCCTGCTAGCACTGCCATCAATTACTAGTGGGTTTGTGGCCCCAATTTCCGGTACACTCTCAGACCGCTTTGGCTCCCGGTTAATGGGCTTAATTGGCTTGGGGTTAATGATTAGTGGGTGTTTGGCTATTAGCAGTTTTAATACACAATTAACAGTGTTGGGCTATATGTTGCCCTATTTGATCTATGGTCTCGGTTTTGGTTTTTTCCGTTCGCCTAATGATAGTACAGTTATGGGAGCAGTACCGAGAGAACGTTTAGGAATTGCCTCTGGGTTGTTGTCCCTGTCTCGTACCTGTGGGGTAACAATGGGCATCTCTGTAATTGGTGCGGTCTTTGCCGCCTTAAGTAGCAGGGTGGCTAGGGGTATAGATATTACCCATGCTCCACCTGAGGCAATTGTGGCCGGATTTCAGGGTACCTTTCGACTGGCAGCACTGATCCTTGCCGTTGCTGCAGTGGTATCAGCTTTTAGATTTCCGCAAATCAAGGGAGTGAAGTATGACAAGTAAATTGGCTCTCCCGGTGTAGTGGTGATAAGTTTATATTATGAATTATTGAAAGGGTTTTACGGCAAGCTTTTCAGGCTTCAAACTCAATAAATTCATTTAAGGCAGGTATTTGAGCGTAGGCGTAGCCGCAGTTTCTGCATGCCGAGACGGCGGCTACGCCTACGCCAACCTGAGAACTCTATAATTCCAAGAACCTAGCCTTATTAATAAGATTCCCTTATAACCATATAACCGGGAGAGCCAGTAAATTAGCAGGGAAAGTGGCAATAGTGACTGGTGCCTCTTCAGGAATTGGGGAGTCCAGAGCGATCGCTCTGGCAGATGCTGGAGCTAAAGTAGTAATTGGAGCCAGAAGAGATGATCTCCTAGAGCCAGTAGCCCAACGTATACTAAAAACGGCTCATTTCTGGACTTTTGCCTAGGCAAAAAAACTTTGCCTGTAACCTCAAGCGCGATTTTAAAAGTAAAGCGCCAAACCGTGCAGAGTATATTACTAACAATGGTGGACAAGCTTGACCTGTTGTTAGCGATATTACTGATGAAGCTTAAGGTAACAACCTTGTGCAAAAAGCCAACACCGAATTTGGTCGGGTGGACATTTTAGAGGGTGTTTGAAAAGTTTCGAGAGGTGAGAATTTATGGTCATTGGATTTTTGAAATGAACTTAACCATGGTAGTTTTACGGTTATCAGTATAATAAAAAACAAATAATTAACTGAGTGTGGACCGAATTTTAGATCGGTAGCAGTGTAAAGCGGGACAATTTAGGACGAGTTATGGTCTGCTGAAAAACTCTCCCATTGGAATCTAGGTGCCACACAGACCTAAAAATGATGGCTTCGGAGGTTATTTCTCCGATTCAACCCCAGATTTTCCATCCAAGTGCAGGCATTTTGGGACTCTGAATGCCATAGTCTTGCACTTGTTTGGTCTAAAAAGGGTTGAAACCCTTACCCTAAGAGGTTTTATCCTTATTCAGCAAGCCCTAGTTAAGTTAATAGACAGAAATTTTGTCATGAAATATTGGAAAATAAAACAATTATCTGCCGCCCAGTTCAAACGCAAGACCGGAGTTAAAAGGAAAACTTTTCAAGTGATGGTTCGAGTGGTCACTCAATTTTAGATTTTAGATTGACCCCACACCGTCGATATTGGGGCTTGAGTAAAAAATTTTAGATTTTAGATTTTGGATTTATGCCACAAATAAATTTGGTGGCTTGAGACCTTTTTAGATTTTCGATGCAAGAATTTCTAAACGTTGAACCGGCACTGTGGTTGTTTGTCTCGGTTGAAGGTATGGAACCCACAAATAATGCCGCAGAACGTGCTAAGTACTTGAACAGAATTAATTACACAAACTCTCTTGCTGGAATCCTTTATCCAATCTGGATAAGACTAGATATTAGTTTGTAAATATTTCTGTTCGGTTACTTATCCGTCCAGCAGTGATTTGGCGACGGACCAGTTTTGGTTCTCAAACCCAAGACGGTAGTACTTTTGTCTCCAGAATGTTGACTGTTGTGACGACACTCAAATCTCAGCATCGGAATGTGTTGGAGTTTCTGGCTTCGTCTGTCAAAGCTACCCGTGAGCGTCAACCTTCTCCATCCTTACTCCCCCAAGTCCCTACTGCTGATTAAGTCATAAATATTGCTGAGATCTGCTCTCCCTAACAGGGTTATTTACCTATATCCCTCATAGAGGAGCTTGTGGGTTTAATTATTGTAACTGCTTTACAGATTAGTTTTCTGGATTTGAGCCACTAATTACCCATGTGAACGACTACGATGCAACTGGACTATTTCTCGTCCTGCTGCATGAGGTTGGACTTTACCTTGGGATGATTTTTTATTTTGAATTCCCTAAATACTTGTCGCTCTAAAAGAGCCGCACCCATCTCATTTACCAATTAGGTTAAAAACCACATTGGGCAAGCCGACCATCTATGGATACATCGAAGTTATATCCTCTTTCTACCGTCGGTAGGTGTCCTAGAGCGCCGGTCAAGTAAAAGTAGTTGACAAAAGATACAATATTTGTTGAGTCCAGTAGCAGAAAATTAAAAAACAAAGGTATAAAATGCGTCCACCAATCTAGCAACCTCCCATCGAGTTATCACTTAAAGAAGAAACAGTAGTAAAACGCATACGTAAAGCTAGGCTGTAGGAATTTTAGATTTTGGATTTTAGATTTTAGATTAGGGGGAGATCGGTCAGAAAACCAACACCTAACCCCTAGTTTGTAACTCGTTCATCTTCAATCCAAAATCCAAAATCCAAAATCTAAAATTGGCTACAGTTTAGCGACAATGCAGGGGCAATTGATGAAAAAATTCAGGATAGATACTTACGCTGGACGTATCCAAGAACACGCCGAATTTTAGATTTTAGATTTTAGATTTTGGATTGGGGATGAACTAGTTGGTATCGAGGGTTGGGTTTCTTCATATCTCTTTACAATCTAAAATCCAAAATCTAAAATCCAAAATTGATTGACTGCCCTTCTACTCTATCTCCTCTTTTAATCTAAAATCCAAAATCCAAAATTGATAGGCTTTGGACTCTACGGGCAAAGATGGCGATATGGGATGGAATTATGGGCTGATTGGGTGCTGAGTCTAATCGCGCTGCCATCCCCATAAACGGCTCTATTTTCAGCGAGGCTTCCATGTCCTATCCCTTATGCAGCAAGCTTTTTAGGTAGGTTGTCACCCGCTAAGTAGTTTTAGATTGCCTTGATTGTGAACAAGCTCCATTCAGCAAAGGAACACTCGTAAAATTCCGTGCCCTTTTAATATCACATTCTTTTGACAGACGTTTAATCGAAAAGACTGTTGAAATGGCCAAAATTCGTGGAGGCTACAACTCAACCTCATTAAAAGTCCATTATGGGGAGCAGCAAGAGTTGAAGATACATACAATTTGTTAGGTCATGCTTTGCGAAAAGCTTTATTAATAATAGCTGAAAGTGATCAAGAAAGTTTAGAAAATGTGGCATCAGGCTTTGGTGCTGATATCGTGACTAGAAGTAGCCTGAAAGCATCTCAAACAATTTTAGATTTTGGATTTTAGATTTTGGATTAAGAAGAGAACATCTCTGTATTCTCCATTATTACCTGATACTTTGCTCCATTCTCCTGCCTAATCTAAAATCCAAAATCCAAAATCTAAAATTGTTTGCTTCGTCAGGGGGTAGCTAAAAACAGACGTATCTCTATTGAGGACGAAGATATGCGTCATGGACGCAAAAGCCGGAGTCAAAAATTTGATGGTTTTAAACGTCATGTTGCCAAGGATTTAGACTCAGAAATTATTAGGGCTGTCGGTATAACTAGTGCCAATGCACCTGAGGCATCTCACAATTTTAGATTTTGGATTTTAGATTTTGGATTATTTCTTTCAATCTAAAATCTAAAATCTAAAATCCAAAATTGGTAGATTGGGACAATTCTTTAATCCACTGCCCAAATGGTATCAGTTTGCCTTTTCATGAAGGCAGTGTGGTTCGCTTTCCTGAACATGAATGTATTGCCTGCCCTCTACGTGCTCAATGCACAACAAGCAAACATGGTCGGACCATTTCTATTCATCCTGATGAATCAAACAATTTTGGATTTTGGATTTTGGATTTTAGATTGTGAAGAGATCTGAAGAAAATCAACCCTCGATACCAACTAGTTCCTCCTAATCTAAAATCTAAAATCTAAAATCTAAAATTCGGTGACTGTTGAACGGTTCCTAACGAAAGTTTCCCGGCTTTATGAGCAAGGTGCTACTGATAGTCGCATCGGGGAATACGCAAGGCGCTGGTTCATTTGGGTCAGGAGTGGTGTGTTAAGGGTCTATTTCGAGGCGGATACCATATTTCGGGTGCTGTCTGCCTCTTTTCCCATGCTTAAACCTTCCTTTTCATCCGTCTTAATCCCACTCCTAACATAACCGCTGTAACTGTCTCCAATATACTCGATGGCTCAGGGACACTCGGAGCTTCGGATACCACCGAACCAGATACGAAGTTTGTATACCTGGGACTAGTACTAACATGATAATATAAATATGCGTCGCCATTCTCTGCGATCGGCTCTACTTCCCCCGCTGCTCCCGTCAAATCTATCACCCCACCACTATCTTCTATTTCTATATAAACGTATGAGGTTCCCGTCTGGTTTTCTAATTCCACTCCGTAGGGGGAATCGTAACTGTTTACCGCACTGTCCAAGATAGCCTGAATCTGTCCGATGCCGTCTATTACACTGACGCTTCCTCCATCTAACTCGGTTCCATCAAAATCTAAGCTTCCAGTCACCGACCAACCGTTCTCTAACGCCGCATTCTCTATGTTATACGTGACTTGGGCCGCTCTCACTGGTGCCTGAACTCCATATAACGCCGCACCAACTGCCACGACCGTCGTCAGTATCTGCATTTCCCATTTAGTTCGCATATTTTTTCACCCCAGGGGTAACCTCATATTTTGTATCTCCAATTTGTCATACAAGTATAAGCTTGGGATCAGTAAATCCTCGGTCATAAGTAATACTTCCGGCTCCCCTTTTTCCTTCTTATTCAAACTTGTTCGTCCCAACCTACATCTCCCTCTCCACTCCTCCCATCTACCTTCTCTCTTCGTGGTCTTAGCTCGTCTTGCTCGTAATCCCCCCAGGGTTTTCCGATGGGTTCAGGTCCTTTCCGCTCTATAACCTCTGCTGTGACGTAACGTTCGTATATTTACCATAACTTCATATAACTCATCTCATTTACTGGATAAACTTACTGGCTATCTTTTACTTATGTGTAATATCCAGGTGGTCAAAATTTCAATCCGGTTACTTGCTGCCCTTTATTCTTCCTCGGATATAATGTCGTATTAATTTCTCTTCAAAGGTGATATGCTCCCTATCAGTAACGACGAACAACAGACTCTATTGGTGGGCTTTGCCCGTAATTTACGGAGCGTTTCACGATCGCGCTCTAAATCCGCTTCATCGTAGTGCAAATCAGCATGATGCTGTTTCAAAAAGGCATCCACTGCCCAGCGAGAGGGTAGCCCCAGAATACGACCCACTTCAGCGTGGGTAATTTTCTCAGTTTGGTAAGTCTATATCACTACCCCTGTTAAGGTATCTGACTGGTAGAGTCGAGAGGGGGTATGATTCCCCGTCCCTCTCTGTTAGATCCGTGCGTGCGACTTTCACCGCACACGGCTCCCGATGTTCTTAGGTTGTGATCCTTTTGCCCATGTGGGTATAGTCGTGACAGGATTCATGTACAGCAATTAGATTTTTTGGCTTCCAATTGTGATGATTCCCATCAATGTGGTGTAGATGTACTCGTTCTTCACTTATACATTTTAAGCCACAGTAGCCACATATATGTTTTTGCCGTTTGAGAGCTTGAGAGATTTTCCCATCATAGAGCTTACTGCTGGAGTTTAGACTAAATTTTGGGTTTGCTTGAGATGAGGCAAGAGAGTTCAATTGGCTCAAAGTCCTAGGCTGAGGGCTATACAGCTTTTGGTAAAAGCTGGTTTACTCTGCCTACTATGATTTTTCGTTGAGTTTGAGCCATATAGCCAATGCGCCAAACTGGTAAGAAAGTCTCGTATTCGCTCAACGGTTTGACAACCCTGGTTATCTAGTGAAATTTTAAATGCCTATAATGCTTGTATTTCAAAGGTTTCAAGCAAACAGACATAGATACTGATTCTCCATTTTATCCACTGTTCCCCAATCAAATTAGTCTAAACTCCAGTACCTTGGGATGATTTTTTATTTTGAATTCCCTAAATACTCGTCGCTCTAAAAGAGCCGCACCCATCTCATTTGCCAATTAGGTTAAAAACCACATTGGGCAAGCCGACCATCTATTGATACATCGAAGTTATATCCTCTTTCTACCGTCGGTAAGTGTCCTAGGGGGAAGGTTTTAAAGTTAGGTTCCTTGCCAGGTTTATACTCATATCTTTTAGTTTGCTGATTATAGTTCCACTGAATCAACCACTCACCTGTTAGAGTTTGCCATCCAACTTGGTCATACATCTTGCGGTAGTCACTGTTATCGTCTTTTAAAATCTTTCTTTGGATGCTAAAACCTAGTTTATTGTCACTAGCTATAGTCCAAAGTTGATCAATAGTTCTTAAGTCTACACAGGATAGGGTGTCCATTTCGTCTTGTGGGGTCCAACCCAGTGCTTGGGCCTTAGAACCAGCAACATCTAACAATCTGAGATAGGTTTCTCGGTCAGCTGCTTGCCAATCTTTGCTCTGTAAATAATTCTGCAACTGTGTATAATCCACATGGCGTGTTGTAGTGAGTTCTACTTGATCAAGGGAGTTAAAGGTATTAACTGCGTTGAGTGGTGATACAGGCCTTTTCAACTCAGGTTTAGACTGTGTTAACACAGGGCTTTTCAACTCAGGTTTAGACTGTGTTAATATATACCCAATCCAAACTAGAGCAGCAAGTATACCTAAAAGAGTTGCTGTGATGAGTAAGGTAAGGATGATAACAGTAGATTTACTCTTTGCCATTTTATAATAGGGCTTATTTCTGGAAATTCTAGAGTTAGTTTTATTCTAACGACTACTGCTTGTGAATGTATATTTTAGTTTTTTAGATCAATGTCAACGTATACTCAACAACTAATCTTGTAATATACCTTCGATCTGGGTCATCACCTCTTTTCCCACTGCCAGAGCCTGCTTCCCAGATCCAAAATTTCTGAGGTTCTTGATTTCTCCTTCTTCCCATATCTTCTATTTCTACCCTCGCACCCTGGTTATTATCACTGCCTCCTTATGAGTTATATTTTACCTGCATTTTAGCTCTTGTTTAAATCCCTGCCCTTGAAAGATTACTCTCCCTCCCTCTCTACGGGTGGAACCGGATCATAACCACCTGGATGAAAAGGATGACAGCACAAAATTCGCCGAGTTGCCAGCCAGGAACCCCGCAGTACACCAAAGCGTTCAATTGCTTGGATAGCATAGAGGGAGCAGGTTGGTTGAAAGCGACAACTTGGGGGAAACAATGGGGAAATAAATAGACGGTAGCCGCGAATTAGCCAAATCAATAATAGTTTCATTACCGTTACAAAAATCTAATAGAGTGATAATAAAGGTCAAAATCTCCCAGTAGTATCATTGTTGAGTACATTGCCCTATTTAGACTCTATCCCTCCTCTGTGGCTGCAAATTGCCATTGCTGCAACTTGGGTATTATTCGTCTTGCTGATTGCCTGGTGGGTAGCTCGTTTCACTAATAGTGATACAGAAATTGTCCGCAAGATAGTCCACATCGGCACAGGCCACGTAATTTTGCTGGCTTGGTGGCTAGATATCCCAGCTAGTGTGGGAATCAGTGCTTCAGTTTTTGCAAGTATCATTACCCTATTATCCTACATCCTGCCCATTCTCCCTGGCATCAATAGTGTTGGTCGGCAAAGTTTGGGGACCTTCTTTTATGCTGTGAGTATCGGAATTTTAGTAGCCTGGTTCTGGAACCTACACCAACCACAATACGCTGCTCTGGGGATTATGATTATGGCGTGGGGAGACGGACTAGCAGCTTTGATTGGATTGCACTTTGGTAAACATAAGTATAAAGTGCTTGGGTTGCAAAAAAGTTGGGAAGGTTCCTTGACAATGCTCCTTGCTAGCTATGTTGTCAGCAGCTTAATTTTTTTGGTAACACTGGGAAACGTCTGGCCAACTTGGATGATATCAATGATTGTAGCTGTAATAGCTACTGCCTTAGAAGCTTTTTCATTGCTAGGAATTGATAATTTGACAGTTCCTTTGGGTAGTGCAGCTCTGGCTTTTTTCTTAAATCAATGGTTTAAATGAATTAAGTTATAAGTCTGTGGAACTGCAAATTAAAACACACGAAATCAAAATAGTTAAAGTTTACTATCCCCCATTGGTAAGTAATTAAACCAAATTAATTACATAAAATTTAGGCATCAAACCCTTATCCAGACTAGAACGTCCTGTGTAAATAATTTTGTCGGATTACTTACTACACAGGTTCCAATAGTTTAACCTTTGAGGCTTGATTAACTAATTCGATTAAATAACCATTGGAAAAAGCACAGGAAAAATCTTCCAGGTGTGAAACTAAAATGATTCGTGCTAGCCGATCTTGTAATTGGTTAAGTTCTTGAATCATGTCATCGCGCCCGTTTTTATCCAAACTACCAAAGCCTTCATCAATAATGACTGACTCAATGTGACGTGCACCTCCTGCATATTGACCAATAGCAAGGGCTAAACTTATGGCAACTCTGAATCGTTGGCTGCCGCTAGTCATTGCTACAGCAATAGGTTTTTGTCCTGTTTCGTAGTCATAGACTTGTAAATCAAGGGCTTTATTGGACTCAGAAGGACTTTCTTCTGCTTCTCCCCGTAGTTCTAACCGCATTCGCCCTCGTGATAAGCTATCTAAAATTTCATTGGCAAGCTCAACAATAGCCATTTCAGCATTACGTAATAATTGTAATTGAAGACCCTTTTTGCCTAAAATATCTGATAGCATACCATATAGTTGATGTTCGCGTTCAGCTTTTTGTAAGTCTTGCTCTAACTGCGCCTTCTCCTCACGTAGTCTCATAAGTTCATTAAAATGTGTTTCGGTGCTTCTCCTATTTGCATCAAATTCATCTCTTTGAATTTTAGCATTTTTAAGCTCCAACTCAATCACATCTAAACTACGTTGTGCTGCTAAAGGTAACTGATCTATTTGAGTATTAAAATTACTTATTTGTTCCTCAATAAAAGTTACTGTCCCCCTAGCCATGAGTAACTGATTTGATAACTTTTCATACTCAAGTAGCCCTTGCCTTTCTATTTCTAGCTTTTCTATTTCACTGGGTTGAATTCTATTTACTTTTTCTTGCCATGGTTGCGGTAGATTTTCTATATCAGCTTCTATAGTACGCTGTATTTCGCCTTGCATACCTATTTCTTTACTCATTTCTAGCTCGAAACTTTGCAACTCATTCCTCAGTTTGTCTATTAAAGCGACAGCTATATTGAGTTGATTCTTTAGATTATGCTGTTGCATCCTTTGCTCTTGTAACTCTGACTGCTGTTGTGCTTTTTTATCTTGTACTTCGCTGTATTCAACGCGGACTTGCTGTGCTTGAATTAATGGGAATGTTTTTTCATCTTCTGCTAAACGTTCAATATTAATTTGAATTTGGGAATTTAGAACCTTCCAATCGTCAAATTCTTGGGACAACTTATTTAAATAGTTAGTGTGAGCTTGCTTATCACCCAATTCTCGTCTTAGTTCTGTTAAATCTGCATCAGTTGGATAATTTGTATCAAGCCATTCTACAACATCTTTAGGAACAAATGGAGAAATGTAAGCTTGATAATTAGTTTGCAAGTAATTATAAGCTTTATTGATTTCAGAAATGTAACGTTGAGTGTCTATTTTAGCTTGATTTTTTTTGGTTTCATTCTGCCTACGCTCTGATTGTAGGCTGTCCATCTGATGAGTAATAGATTTTGTTTCCGATGTGAGTTGCTTTGAATTATCTACGGCTTGCTGATATTGAATTTTCAAGTTATTGATATTTGCGTTCGCTGTTGATATTTCTGCATCCAACCGAAGTTTTTCCTTTTGGATGTGTTCTGGGTTAATCTTTTGTCCACATAATTCACAAGTAGGTTTATGAGCAGCTTTTTCAAAATTTTTGCGTCGTTTGTTAACCATATTAAATTCAGCTTCAACACGGGTCAATTCTTGAGATATTCCTTTTTCTCTTTCACTAGCTAAAGTAAGATCGGCGCTAATTTTTTCATACTGATTTTGAGATTCTTGCCATTGACTTTCTAAAGAAGTTAGTCTGTCGCTAGTTGTTTTTTCTCTGTTCAAAGCATCTGCTAAATTTAAACGCAATTGAGCTATTTCTCCTAGCCAAGGTAAAGCAGATTCTAATTCTACCAACTGATTATTTCTCTGTTGTGCTTTTTGCACTAATTGCTCTAAATTTTCAGGGAAAGTAGTTAACTTCTGTCGTTGTTCTTGTAGTTGACTTTGCAAAGTCTCTATTTGTGACAGCTTTAGATTGAGTGGGGCTAATTCCTCCCCACGAGTTGTTAAAACATGAATATTTTTTTCTAATTGCTCAATTTCTTTTTCTATATGTTCAATTAAGTTACTGTTGCTTTGCCTTTTGCTCTCCTCGGTTTTCAAATTATCTTGTGTTTGCTGAAATTTATTTTGTAGTTGTTTAACTTGTGCTTTGATCTCAATAATGCGTTGACGTTGACCGATAACAGACTTTACTAAAGGAAGTACATCTTGAAGTTCTCGGAAGCGGCTCAACTTAATTTCTATCTCTTCAGTTCTGGCAAGCAATCCCTGTAAATCCTGTAACTGTTTTTGGCATTCTACAATCTGTATTTTGAGTTTTTCCCATTGTTTAGACTGTTCTCGAACAACAGTGAGTTTCTCTATTTTTTCATCGACAATTTTAAAACTTGCTTTTGCTTGATTAAAAGCTGCCGTTGCGGCATTTAATTCTATATCGTTAACAGCACGCATGGAGTTCAATCTCACTCTTATACCTTTTACCTGAATTTCTGATTCTTTACGGTATTCATCTGTGATGTCAAATAAACGCTTATAAACTGATAAATCCACTAGCTGTTCCAAAATATTATAGCGTTTGTCAGGTTGAACATTTAAGAGCTTTTCACTTTCTCCTTGTACCAAAAGTATACAGGAAGTAAAAGTATTTTCCTTCATTCCTATTGTCCGTTCTACCCATTTCTTGAATCCTTTTTCTTTGTCTGTACTAGGTATTTCTATCTCCCTTAGCTTTCCTTCCTTTTGTGTTAATTGTAATACTTGTCGTGTTGGGTTACCTCTGCGATGAACTATACGGCGAATCCGATAATTAATTCCATCGACACGAAAATCAAACTCTATGGTGAAACTGTCAGCATTATGATTAATTAAATCTTCGTTTTTGTTAGCACGATGTGAGTCATATAAAGCAAACCTAATCGCATCAAAAATCGTCGATTTACCAGAACCATTTTTCCCCGACAATATCCACAGACGTGCGCCATCAAAGAGTAACTCTTGTCCTTCACAATAGCTCATGAAATTTTCAACATATACACGTACAGGAATCATATTGCCACCTCTGAATTATTTACAAATTTTTCGTCAGCTAATAATTTTTCTGCCAATGCCAACACTGCATCCTTGTCTTGATGTCCGGCTAATCGTTGCTGTAAGTATGTACGTACAGTTGTTGCTATATCTTGGGTATCAGCAGCTAAACTAGAGCCTTTGAGAGATATAGTTGAACCTTCCACAACTATTTTTCGGTTAAACCAACGGGGAAATATTTTATCTAACTCGCGGCAAATTGCATCACGATTATGTTCACCTGGTTTGTAAGTTAATGTGTAATCTACTAAAGCTCGATCTAATTCGGTGTATACATCTTTGAGTCTGGTTATTTCCTCCGGATTGTTAATTTCTATGCGGTATATGGGTGTGGCGTTGAGTGGTAAGCACACAGGTTCTTGAGTCCGACCTTTAGCACCAACTTCTATTAAAACAACACTTTTATCATCATCTCTTTCACCGTAGTCAAGACGCTCAATACTACCGGAATAACGCACATGGGTAGTACCTGCCAAAGCTTGTGATTTGTGAATATGACCGTAGGCAGCATAGGCCCAGTTAGTTGGTATATCTCCTGCTTCAAAAATTACATCTTCATCTTCATTGATGCGATATAAATTATGTAGTTCACTACCGCGAATGTGTGCATGACCAACCAGGATACTTGGTAATTCCGGCTTGATAAATTTACCCTTGATCTCGTTAATTGTTTGAACCATTGCTCGATGGAGGAACCTATTTTTCTCAGCCATGCTACCGTATTTTGTTTTTTCATCTTTAAGGTAACGGGAAGAAGTTGGGTAGGGTATCAACACAAATTGAACTTGCTGACCAGCTTGATCTTTGAGTAATAAATAAGTTGGTTGTGCTGCTAAATAAAGTCTTCCACCTGGTCTGACACCTATTTTGTTTGGGTCAATTGGGTCGGCAAGGTCAATGGCAAAGCTCATTAAATTAAAGAAGGCTTCGTTATCATGATTACCACTGATGGTGACAATTGTTCCACCTCTTAAAAGAAAAGGCCGAAAAGTCTCCCTCATCTCCCCAACAGCAGATTTTAATTCATCCATTCGGTTGTACTGACTAAATAAATCACCAGCAACAACCATGACATCTACCCCATGCTCGTCTAGGTAATTGGCAATTTCTTTGAGGCGGTTGACAATATCGCCTTGACGAGGGATTCGCCCTAATTTGTCGTTTAAGTGCCAGTCAGATGTGTGTAAAATTCGCATTCTATTTCCTCGCTAATAGGTAGCAATATCATCATCGTCGTTATCTGCTAAATTACCTTTTGCTTCTCTGGGATTCATGGCCCAGGGAGGGAGTGGCACTAAGACATGCATGGGTTCGTTATCCTGAATCACCATCTTTTCGCTGACAGTTAATTCTGCTGCTTTGCGTTGGTTGCTTTTGCTCAAGAAACGCCAGATAGACTGGGAAAGTTCGAGACTCCCGCTACGACCGATTACACGGATACTCGCATTTTCAATCACTTTTTCGGAAACCTTTGAGGCTTGTTGTTGAGCACCGAGTAAAATAATTCCTTGCGATCGCATTTCCGCTGCCACGGTTTCTATAAGTTGGGTGATGGGGTCTCTGGAACTGCGGGGAGCAAACCGGTTAAGTTCATCCAAAGCAATTAGGTAAATTAAGCCTTCCACACGATTGGTCCCAGTCCGTTCGTTGACTAATTGTTGAAGAATTGTCGCGACCACAAACCGTTGTAAAGAGGGGACACGGGTTAAAGCATTTAAATCCACCACTATCGGGTCCGTTGTTTCTCGCTTTCCTAAATTCAGCGGATGACCGTTTTGATCATAACGTCGAAGTACCCCATTACCTTCGTATATTAGTAATAGAAGCTTGCGGCGTAACTTACTCCAAGTAGCTCTGTGATGATCAGGGGACAATGAATTTCGATTATCTGAATTTGATATCCACTCTAAGAGTTCTTGGAAAGTTCGAGGTGCATGATTTTGTAAACTGCGCGTGACACTACCATCCTTCTCGACTTTTTCCAATGTCAGGTAAGCTTCCAAATCTAGAACCAAAGCTCTAAAGTTGTCGTTCATTGAATCATCATCAGCGAATAAATAAGTAAATAAGCCTTTTTCAATAATGTTGGACAGACTCCAACTATAAGGCTGCACTTTACTGGAACATTGAGTTTCAACCGCTACATTACCACCAGGAATTTGTGGTGCATAGAAGGTGACATTGTCAAAAGGTCTGGGGTCCTCAACCCCCAATTTTTGCCACGTTTCTAAATGTTTTTCCGTCTCATACCTATTACTCCAACAATTAATATGAAATAAATCAAAGCCTTTAACATTGAGAATTATGGGGACAACCATCAGCGGGTTGGGATCTGATGGATATTCTTGAGCGCGGTGACGTGCTACCCGTAATAGTTGGTAAATTACAAATAATAAAAAACTAGATTTTGTCCCCCGACCGGCAACACCGTTCACATTCAGATGTCCACCATTAATCCCTAGTAAATAATCTAAATCGATCATCCCTAGACCAGCGATCGCACTGCCACCATTTTTAATCAAACCAATCGCTAAGGGATTCTCGATTTCATCTGCCCTGTAAGCGCATCGAGCATCATTTTCGTCCCCTAAGAAAACCGAACTTTGTTCTAAAGGTGGAGCTAAAACAGGCGGTTCTGTCCGTAAAATCGTAGCCGTGGCAAAAGTCACCCCTTCACCGCGAAATTCCGGTTGGTAATCAACATCGCCATCAAAGGCATCAAATTCCTCACCGATATTTTTTTTCCGGCTTTGTCGGTAGACCTCTTCGACAATGGCGTAAAATCTGATTACCTTACTGCTAACAAAACTTTCAGTCCGCACAATTTGAGTTTTTTCCACCAACTCATCTCGTGGCACCCAGAAATGAAACACTTCTGAGGTGGATTCTCTTTGGGGTGGTGATGCAACTTTCCCGATAACCTTAATATCAGGGGTATTGTTTCCATGAACATCTGCCATATTTTTATAACTGGGTTAAACGGTAAAAACGATTGGATAGGATACTTAATGGCTGGAAGAGTGAACCTAAACTTTCTTCGGCTCGAACAATTGGGTGTAGAGAAATAGCAGCCCTTCCATAGCTGCGCTCTCGACAACGGTACTCATATACAGTCCGGGATAACTTATCTACGAAATCCCAATTATGCTTGTGATGCCTCTCAAACCAGCTTTTTGATGCTTCCACACGGACTATTCCCGTACTGGGAGTTGCACCGCTCCCCCCAGCCAGCCGAACAAACCAAGAAACAACAGGTAGCCAACCCCTAGAGATGCTAAATACTGGTGTACGTTGACCAGCTTCCAGTCCATATAGAACTTGCATCCCCAATATATGTAAGTAATTTTGGCGATGGGTCTTAATCACACCGAACACTGGGGAGTTATCAATATCAAAACCTCCTATTCGATGTTGTAGTCGTCCATCAACCACCGTCGGTTCACCCTCACTATGGGAAATTGCCGTTTCCTCCAACACTTCCATTTCCGTACTGGAACGGTTTTGAGTTCGTTGTCGCATGATTTCAAAATCAAAAGAAGATATTCCACCAGGGGGACGGACAGGTAACAAGCGAAATCCATTGTCTTGTAAAGCAGCAGCAAAACTTTCTACTTCTGTCCAGGGGAAAAGGTCCACCGCCATCGATACCACGCGCTCAACAACCTCAAAGGAACGCCGACATTCCCCATTTTCAATTCGCATGGTGATACTGCCAATTTGGGAAAGGCGGATAGGAACTAACTGACCGCTAGGAGCGCGTACCGAAGCGACTGTCTCCCCCACATCTTTACCATCTATAAAATGGGTTGGTCTTTCCTGCCAGTTACTAGGTCGCCAGTTAGGTGAGGTGCTTAAATTGAGAGGTTCCCAATCAAGGTGTTTTACCTCATAATCCAAATCAACATTTTCTGGAGTTTGGTTTAAGTCCTCGTCGGTTCCTTCTGCCAATACAGGAAACTGCACATCGTACTGCTCGACGCGACAACCATTGTAGTTTTTAATAAAATCTAATCCCATTTTTTTTAGAGCTTTTCTGGTAATTCCAAATCTCTTAAACGTCGTCTCATCGCCTCTTGACTGACTAAAAATTCAGTAGCTAACCGTTTAGCTAAAACATCCCTTTTTTTCCCAAATCGACGCCGATAACGCTTGGCTAAAGCGAAACAAACTGATACTGGCATTAATAGTTCAGCCGCAAATTGATCTGATTCAGCTTCCATTTGCTTCTCGTCTATGCCTAGATAATCAGTTACTGCTTGCGTACCCTTGGTAAAGGTAAATTCCGCTGTGGATTTATCCCCATCTTCCTCAATTTCATCTTGCTCTTGAACATATAAACCTTCAGTTAAAATCATAGGTTCTTTTAAACCATTTCCTTGATTACTTTGAATTAAAGGGAGGAAATGTAATAAGTAATGTCCCAATTCATGGGCTGCTGAAAATCTGCGGCGGGATATGGGAGCTAAATATGGTCTTTTTTCAACAAAAATACAGCCGTAAAAAGCACTTTTATATTCCTGTAAATACAGGTATCCCGCTAACTTTAAATTTTGGGTTGTGACATCTAGTAAATGTAGTCTTTGTCCTGTTTCCGCTGCTAAAAATTCGGCAACAGTTTGAGTAGTCATATCTTTAATTTCCACTACTCGAATTGGGTAAGCCCTAATCAGTTCATACAGAGGTACAACTCCAGGTCTAAGATTTTCTAACTCTAGTCCAGCTTCTTGATACGCTAGTTCTACAGCTTGAGAAATTACTCTATGGCGATGTTCTAGTATCATCGGTTTCTATTGTTGATTTGGATTGATTTTTTTTGTTCACGAGCTGCTGCTAACTGTGCCCTGTTGTGGCTAAGTCCTATCGATAAAGTAATAGCAGTATCGCGAAATAGATTTAAGAATCTCTCGCTCGCATCAATGCTTAATTCAACCGCTAATTGCCTCACAGCTTTGATACTAAGTTTAACTGGCAATGGCACAGGACTATTAATTAATTGACTAATAATGTGTTTATCTGCTGCAGGTACGCAGTTGATCTCTTGCAACCGCTTCACAACATCCCCAACTGTGACTGGTTTTTCTGCATCAATGTCCTCAAATATTAAAGGTTTTTCCTCTGCTTGAATAACTTCAAATGCACTATGCAGGTGCTGGCGGAGTAAATTTCTAATGATTTCCGCATCAGTAGCAATTGGTGTTAGCTGCTCCTGTTCCTGGTAAGCTAAATTAATTTCTGTAATAATTTGTTCTAATTCCGGGTCATCGCAAGCAATATCTAGTATTTGGGCTAATACTTCCATGTCACCTTGGTCTAAAGCCTGCACATATAAATGAATGGCTTTTTCCCGGGAGTAGGGCTGCTGCTGACTTTGTTTTTCCATCCTATCTGCCCTCCTCTGATGACTTGTTACATTGGACATAGGCTTGACGCAACTGGGCGATTGCCCGGTGCTTTTTGGTGTAAGCTGTCCCTTTTGTTGTCCCCAGTGCCGCAGCCAAAGATTCTCCCTCTAATCCATCAACAAAAGCTAATTTAAGTACCTCTCGATAACTATCATTTACCAATGACAGTAAATATTCCAACATTTCTGGGTCAGAGGAATTTGATGACTTATGTAATATGCCTAAAATTTCCTCCTCTGAAAGAATTTCTGAATTTTGTTGCTTCAGTTTGCGAGCTAGGGGGAGTTCAGCAATAGGTGTAATTCGCTTATTTTGCTGGGACTGCTGACGTTGCCACCGTTGGATTTTTTTAGCTGCAATACCTAGTAGCCAAGGACGAGCCAGACGATTAGGGTCAAATTTACTAGCCATTTTGAAGGCTTCCTCGACAGTTTCATGGAAAATTTCCTTTGCCACTGTTTCTGTGTCACCCAACTTACCCCCCGATAGCTTTATCGCTCTGGTAAGATAAAGCTGAATCGTATTTTGAATAGCTTGCCACTCTTGCTGGACTGCCTGACTTAGCAACTGCTGTTTCTGAACCAACTCGTAGTCGTCGAATGGGTCTACAGATTGCCTAACTTGTCGTTTCAAAGTCACCTCCTAAACTACAGTGGTGACAACAAAACTTACCCGACTTTGCACATTCAATATCCTCCAACATTGTTCCTAATATAGAATTGCCACGAGGTTCGTAAATTCTTACAGCTATGGGCCAAAATTTTTTGCTGGCTTTTCTATTATCAGGTTAATTTGAGCGTCTTACGCAGTTTTACCGATCAATTCCACTCCCTTCTACCCCGTAGATGCTTGATTTCAACAACCCAATGAAAATCTCAAAACCACTATCTCCCCAGAGTGCGATAAGCTGACAACAGCAGTTTTCGACCTCAAAACAATGACAGCTAATAGTCCCACAATTTTAGCCTTGGACTTTGATGGAGTAATTTGCGATGGACTAATTGAATATTTTGAGGTAGCATGGCGCACCTACTGTCAAATTTGGTCACCTAGCTTAGACACACCACCAGAGGATTTAGCCGCTCGGTTCTATCGTCTACGACCGGTAATTGAAACGGGTTGGGAAATGCCGATTTTAATCAAAGCTTTGGTGAACGGGATTACAGATGCTCAGATCCTGCGGGAATGGGTAACTATGGTACCGCAGATCCTCCTAGCAGACAACCTACAAGCCAAGGATATTGGCGCTAAACTTGACTATCTCCGTGATGAATGGATTACCACAGATTTAGATGGTTGGCTAGGTCTGCATAGATTTTATCCGGGTGTGGTGGAGAAAATCAAAGCAGTTATTGCTAGTGAAGTCCAGCTATATATAGTTACTACTAAAGAAGGGCGTTTTGTCCAGCGACTATTACAGCAAGTAGGGGTAGATTTAGCCAAAGAGTCAATTTTTGGCAAAGAAGTCAAGGGTCCTAAGTACGAAATTCTGCGAGAGTTAATTCAGAAGGCAAATCCACAGTTAGTTAATTTATGGTTTGTAGAAGACAGACTCAAGACATTGCAGTTAGTTCAACAGCAACCCGACCTAGGGGATGTGCAACTTTTCTTAGCAGATTGGGGCTATAATACTCGCGCAGAGAGAGAATTAGTGAAAAATGAGCCACGAATTCGGTTAATCACCCTGGCTCGATTTGCTCAAGATTTCTCAACTTGGTGACGTAATTAATTCTGTCAAACTTCCCGATATGCTTGACCTAACAAAAGTAACGCGACAAATGCAAGGTTTAAGTCAGCATCTAACCTTAGAAGCTACAGCAAGTCGCCAGCGTTTAGAGTTAGCACAAAAACACTTCCACCAGGCTTTGGCATCTCAGCAGGAATTAATCAACCGTCAGGAAGCATGGCGCGATCGCATCCTCTTTGCCAGCGCTACCCCCGTGGAACCATTGGCAACTTGCATTGAAATCCCTGTGCCGCCAAAGGTTCACACTATTATTGCCACCGATGGTTCACAAATTGCCCCCAACCATCACGAAATTGCCTATTGTTATCTACTAAATATTGGCAGAGTCGTCTTACACTATGGGCAAAATCGCCACCCCTTACTAGACAGTTTGCCAGAGGTATTTTATCGCCCAGAGGACTTATATGCATCCCAGCAGTGGGGGATTAAAACGGAAGAATGGATGAGTTACCGCCGGACTGCTTCGGAAACCACAGTCCTGGCTGAACTCGGTTGCAGTTTTAAGGGGGAGGAACCACTTTTAGCACTGGTGGATGGTTCCTTAATTCACTGGTTCTTAGAACAGTTACCTAATGATGCCCGCGATCGCATTCTCCCCCCTATCCTTGAAGCTTGGCAGCAGCTGCGAGCTGCGGGAATTCCCTTGATGGGCTATGTTAGCGCCTCTCGCAGCGTTGAAGGGATTAACTTCCTCCGTCTGTTGGCATGTCCCCATCCAGTACCAGACTGTATGACTCATTGTCCCAATCAAGCGGAAAAAGTCCCCTGTAAAGTATTTGATCCTTTGCGCGATACCTCCCTATGGGCAACGCAACTTACACCCGGACAACGTAGTCCCCTATGGCGCAGCAATTCCCGGATTCTCGAACTCTACAAAGGGCAAACCATCTACTTTTGCTACGTCCATGTGGGGACAGAAATCGCCCGGATCGAAGTCCCCCATTGGGTAGCCGAAAATCAGTCTATGTTTGATCAAGCCCTGGGATTAATGCTGGCACAGGTGCAAAAAGGCTATGGCTACCCAGTGGCTATCGCCGAGGCTCATAATCAAGCAGTAATTAAGGGAAGTGATAGAGCTAGGTTTTTCGCCCTCTTGGAACGACAAATGATCAAAGCAGGGTTGAAGAATGTGGGGACTTCTTACAAAGAAGCTAGGAAACGGGGGAGTATTGCTTAGGTGACACTCCTACATCTCTATTGCGAGTAGATGTAGGCTTCTGGCAGAAATTATCTTTCCAGAACTGATTCGGTTAGAGGTCAATTCGTTATCGCCCAAAAATTCATCCCACATCTGATCCGAAGGGCAGTGTAGGTAGTTCACGTCTACCACAGAATAAAGTGAGCAATATCGCTAGTCAAATCAATCTTCCATGACCAACCCCCGTCAACTAGCATTTATCACCCTGCGAGACATTCACAAAGGGGCATACACTGATATAGCCTTAGACCGATCGCTCCAAAAAGCGAATCTACCCGACCAAGACCGCCGTTTGGTAACAGAACTAGTTTATGGCAGCGTCAGAAGACAGCGCACCCTTGATACCCTCATCGACCAACTGGCAACCAAGCCATCCCAGCAACAACCCAAAGACCTCCGCACCATCCTCCACCTTGGCTTATACCAACTCCGTTATCAACAACGGATTCCCCCATCAGCGGCGGTGAATACCACTGTCCAACTAGCTAAGGAAAACGGGTTTGCTGGACTAGCTGGTTTTGTTAACGGTTTATTACGGCAGTACATCCGCAGCGCCGAAAATTCACCAGACCCCCTCAGACTACCAACGGACCCTGGGCAACGCCTGGGTATCTTATACAGCTTTCCTGACTGGATAATTCAAGTCTGGCTGGCACAACTGGGCCTAGCTGAAACAGAACAACTATGTGAGTGGATGAACCAAACACCCACTATTGACCTGCGGGTGAATATACTTCGTACTTCCATTGCCGAAGTGGAATTGGCCCTCAAATCCAGAGGAATTTTTGTCAAACCTCTCACCCAAATCCCCCAAGCCCTACGGTTAATTGGTAACACGGGTCCAATTCAAAATTTACCTGGCTTCCGGGAGGGTTGGTGGACTGTGCAAGATAGTAGCGCCCAGTTAGTTAGTCATTTACTCGACCCTCAACCGGGGGAGGTAATCATTGATGCCTGTGCAGCCCCCGGTGGGAAGACAACCCACATCGCCGAGTTGATGGGGGACCGAGGCATGATTTGGGGGTGCGATCGCACCCCCTCCCGGTTGCGAAAACTCCAAGAAAATGCCCAACGCCTAAATCTGCACTCAATTCAACTTCTGACTGGGGACAGTCGTCACTTGACCCAATTTGAGAATACCGCAGATCGCCTGTTACTAGATGCCCCCTGTTCTGGCTTGGGGACCTTGCACCGCCATGCTGATGCTCGTTGGCGACAGACACCAGAATCTGTCCACGAACTTTCCGTGTTACAAACAGAACTCTTATCATGCACCTCAACTTTTGTCAAACCAGGGGGAATCCTAGTTTATGCTACCTGTACACTACATCCAGCGGAGAATGAGGCAGTTATCAGGGAATTTTTAGGCACCAACCCCCATTGGCAAATTGAGCCTCCCCAGCACTTTAACTTCCCCACCAGTCCTCCTGGTTGGCTCAAAGTCTGGCCACATCAACAGGATCTAGATGGCTTTTTTATGGTGCGCTTAAAAAAAACCAATGATTCAACATGAACACTATTAGAGACTGTAGGATTTGGTGAAAGTCTGAATCTACTGCTGGAGACCCCAATGGTTACTGATCCCCAGGTTAAAAAATTAATTAAAATTCTCATCGGTGCTGCTTGGATTGATGGCAAAATCCAGCCAGAAGAACGGCAGTACCTGCGTCATATAGCTCAAGCCCAAGGTTTAGCCAATGATTCAGACATTAAACCTTGGTTATATGAATTAGTTTCCGTACAGCCAAAAGATTGTTACAACTGGGTGAATGAGTATTTAGGCGATCGCCCCAGCGTGGAAGACTGTAACAACTTGATTGAAACCATCAGCGGCTTAATTTACAGCGATGGTGATGTGGCAATGGAAGAAGCCAGACTAGTGACAAAATTACAGGATTGGATCCATGGGAATGAGTCTGTAGAACCAGTTCATACAGCCCTGCTCAAACAAATTCAACAGTTGTACCGTCGTTGGGTGGAAGTCCAGAATTGAATGGGGAGGCAGGTGGCAGTCCCAATGAAAAAAATTTCACCGCCAAGGATGAAAGAGATTCCTTCCCTACACCCCTCTTTGAAGTTAGGAGGTTCAGTACCTGAGGGGATTTAGATCCAGAATGTACCGAACCCACTCAATTTTTGATTGAGTAGGGGACTGAAACCCTTGGGCACTGACTAGAAGGGATAAATCTCTTGTACCCTCTACCTCCTGCCTTTCTTGATCATGAAAACTCCTGAATTCTTAGCTCTGATTTTTCCCGTTAAGACCGAAGACCCCGGCACAGCGAGAGGCAGTTCTTACTGGAGGCTAAAGTTTAATCATCCTGGAGACAAAAAGGAGTTTTGGAACTGTTTCTTCTTTTCCCTCCAGCAAGAACTGCCTCAAAACCTCTAGGATGAAAACATGACGGGAAAAGTCAGATTCTCAGATCAGGACTTTGGTTTACGTGACGCTCCTACATCTCTCTTGCGAGTAGATGTAGGCTTCTGGCAGAAATTATCTTTCCAGAACTTCCTTCGTGGTACTCCCAAAGTTTCCCACTACGGCGGTTTATAGTCAGGTACGCGCCCTGCCCGACTGTCTTTAAAAAAGACTACCTACATTCCTTGAAGATTTTACATATCGGAGGCTGTAGTCGGCTATTTCATAGCAATTTAAGACCGCACTTCCCGATAAAACCCCATATCTTCAGTTGTCAAGGTTCAGTGTTGGACCAGCTTTTTAAGCTTTGTCTTGAGTTATTCTAGCAATTAAGATGGCGATTCCTCATCGACCCCTTGCCCTTTCAAGCCTATAGCTTGATTCGGTTAGTGGTCAATTCGTCATCGCCCAAAAATTCATCCCACACTGCCCTTCGGGTCAGATGTGGGGCTTCTTTTTGTTTTACCTAAGCCCGGAGTTTCTTCCTTGTTCACCTTCGGCACAAAGTCGGGACGATCTTTAGTTTCCCAACCTGGGGGACGTTTAGAGTTGTACCAAGCAATGGACCCAATGGTAACAGCAGCAATA
>Ga0209208_10002913_pt1 | contig 24613 bp, 9 predicted proteins | sample S1TSphfallax_3_FD_187694 | JGI IMG/M metagenome (GOLD analysis project Ga0209208, IMG submission 187694) | Host-associated microbial communities from peat moss isolated from Minnesota, USA - S1T2_Fd - Sphagnum fallax MG (SPAdes) (version 2) | ecosystem: Host-associated > Plants > Peat moss >...
ATGAATAATAAAAATAAAATAGTAAACATTGGTTACCAACTAGTTACAATAATAATTGAATTAATGTTATTGTTATTATTAAATATTTACATTTATATTTATTATGAATTGTAAAAATGAAAATAATAATGGGAATAATTATAATAAAATAATTAGCCTACATTAGGTTTGAATTATATTATTAGATTAAAAAAATTACTACTCAATTTTTATAATCATTAATTATTAATTACTGAATATTTTGAGTTATTATATTAATTTATTTGGTTATGAAATAACAATTTCTTAATTATGAATAATTAACTAATTATTTCAATATTAGCCAATTACTAGTTAATGAAATTGGTTGATAGATCATTATAGTTCATATATAATGAAAATTAAATATTAATATTTTTTATCTAGCTAATTAATTAAGTAATATTTAATAATAACTAATAATATAATTAATTCAGCAGTCATAATATATTGATGATTATTACCATAAATAATTAGTTAGTTGGATAATATATAAAATGAATTAGTTAATTTCTAATTTAGTTGTTAATTAATTAATTAATTAACTTTTTAATTTATTTGTCTTTTATTTTATTCATTAAATAATTACTAATGTTACTAGTTAATTAGTTAGCTAATTAATTGTCATTTACCTATTTAATTATATATTTTTCAAGATGAGAATGAAAGCCAAAACATATGGGATAAACATTTTTAGTTGCAAATGACTTGCAACTAAAAAGTTTATCCCATATGTTTTGGCTTTCATTCTCATCTTGAAAAGTATATAAACAAGCTGTTTTTTCTTTATATTTTCATATTTAAAAACATGGACATATGGGATGAGCCATTGAAAACGACTTAACCCAAAATAAAAAAAGTATATTCATGTATTTATATCTAACTACATACTTCCCTAACTTACCTACCTACCTACCTAAGTACATATTTCGCCTAGGTAAGTAAATAAGTTTTATCTAGATAGGTGTTTAGCCTAGAAGGGTGGGTAGGTATATAGGTAAGTAGATACCTAGTTCAACCTACATACCTAAATATTGATTTAAATTGAATTTTGACATATTCAATTAATATGCCACATGGCAAATTTCTATTGCACCACGTGTCACAATCTAAACCATCCAAATATAAAAATTAAATTTCTTGGATTATTTCAAAATAATAAAGATATATTTTTAATTATTAAAAATTGGGACACGTGGCAACACATAATTTGTTCCCTTGTTTACCAAAAAAGTCGCATCCTAGTTGGAAGCAACAATACGTATATGAGAAGTCAAAGGATGAAGGCGTATTTCGTTGACTTTTTCTTTCATCCAAAATTCGTTGTCATTTGCGACTAGTGTCATTTACGACTTGTCCAACGCGACTATTAAGATTTTAGTTGCAAATGTCGCTTGCAACTAAAAATTAGTCGTAGGGACCATTTGCAAAATGACCATTTTCTACTAGTGTTATAAGGTCTATAGAGAACTGCATGGTCTTACACCTACCTAAATCTTTCATGAGATTGTGAACACATTCTCATACTTAACTAGCAAGTTTGTGACCTAGTTTTTTTCCTTCTTGGTGAGTTGGTTCCCCATGATGAAAGGGTAGTTGGAAACACATGGAATGGAGTTGGAAAATGTGTTTGAAGAACCTAGTGTATTGGGTTCTCCACTATCCAACTGCGCAGATTCGTAGAAGGTTGTAATTGTTTTTCCAGAAGTTGATGTACTTCCAGGTGTATCATAAACATCTTGAGTCAAATCACATGGTACTTCTCCCCCCCCCAACACTAAGAGTGAAGTGTAGAGTGTTGAAGATAGGTAAGTGTACTTGGTTGGGGTGCCATGTAATTACATTGCCAAAACTACAAGTTGATTAAATCAATGCTGATGTTGTGTATATTTGAAAGAATCCACAGGTTACCAATAACCATGTAAGGGAGTTCATGTCCATGCCTCTCCCCAGTAGAGCATTACGCTCCAATCTAATCACCTTGGTGTGACTAGTAGTGCCAGTTTGGAACCCCATAACCCTTTCTCTTTCTTCTGGGCTTGGTTCAACCCAAGTGGCTAAAGCACGATAATACACCAGGTTTGGTCCATCTCCTTGAAAGGCATGTGCTCCTGGGAAGGAGACAAAGGTGGGCGAAGCACCTCTTGGTTTTCTTATTGTGTTCATAAAAAACCAAGGAGGTTTCTCTTGCCTTGTAACTAGTTAGCAAGAGCTTTGATAATCCAATATGTGAGAAACCTAGCTATAGGTTGGGGTTTGTGATGGTGTATCTCAGAGTCAAATGTAGAACTAAGAATAGTGCAAGGTTGGTCCAGTAGTTGCGCAGTCGGTGTGCATAGGAACCGCATTGTGTCGCATCGAGTAGGAGCAGTTTTCCAAGGTAATGCTTGATTAATGAAATGTTAGATTTGGACTAAGAGACCTTAACTTAGTCTAAACGTGGGAGGTTTATAATACTTAATAACAATTTAAACAAAATAGGAATTTTTACCATGGTACCAAAACTAGTTGCTTATTCACCAAAGGCTTGTCCTACTTAGAAGACTTCAAGTTGCCAAGGTGAAACCTACTATCAGCTCAAATGGAATTCACACATAACCAAGTCATGAAAGGCTTCTAATGAATGATAATTATCCATCATCCCTACCTTCAAGCTTGTTGCATTGAAGTTCTCTCCTTTTTAAAATTCATCTCACATAACCACCTTTCGATCTTGCTATGGTTGGAAGATCGCCCCACATATCCATGGGTGCAACAACAAGTGCAACAAATTCCAAACCTAACCATGCCACCTAGCCACTGCCACCCATAAATCCACTTCTTATTTGCAAGCCTCATGTGAGTGACAAATGTTACTTTGACATTGAGGAGGAGGAAATGGAAGAGGTGAGGCAATTAAATCGAGTGCCATCAAAGGGAAAAAGGTTTGCTCTCGTAAAGACCAAATGGTATGCACCATATGTGATAAGGGGAACTAAATGGCTAATCAAGGGAAATATTTTGGAATACGAGGGAAAATAGAAAGGAGATGATCTAGAAGACAAAATAGAGAAGGCTAGTTAATACCTTGCTACCTTCAAAATACAAATCAAGTCCATAGGGCCCACCCATAGAACCCTTGTAGCTCACACCCCAACAATTGGAATAGTAGGCCTTATTGAACAACCACAATGCAAAACTGCACACAAGAACACAAAAAATAGGGTAAACAACATTTAACCCATATTTCCCTTGATAATCTCTTTTTGATTTTAGGGTAATCATCCATTGTGATTTCTTCGGGGAACGTCCTCAAATAAATCAAAATCATTGGATTTATGGGGGAAGTTTTTGAATTTCCTTAAGGAACTTTCCTAGGTAAATCACTGAATTTCCTTACAAACTTCACTATTGAAATCCCTAGGGAAAGCTTGGGGATGACATTGCATTCCTAGTTACAATGACATTGTTGGTGCCCAGGGATATGAAATGTGTTTTGCAATCCCCTAAGGGTTTTTAGATTTGTTGTGTTCTTTGGTAGGTAAGATTCATTAGAGGCCCACTTGGTGTGCAATATACTTTAAAAATGGATAGAAGTTGCAGATAAACCATTTGGTAGCAAAGCCCTTGACGATGAAGAGATTTCATTTGGTTTTGAGGAGAGATTAGTGACGATTAACCTTGACAACATCATTTGTGTCTTAAAAGGAAATGATGTCATACACAATGTTGTGAACATTTTTTTGAAGTGGACCCCCCTAGAAATCCCAGGGTACATGTGGATTGCTTTTGTGAGCTTCATGAATGTGTTATGGTCATTGTAACTTAATCATTGGACTAATAACATTCCAAAATTCTTTGAATGTATGGATTGGAAATTTGTTTAAGGTAAAATGTACCACAAGTTCCCTTTGCATATGGTTTACAACATCAATTTCTTCAATTTGGTTGTTAGTCCACGTCTTAAGGGAAAAAGTTATCAGATTTAAAGCATCGGAGCTTGTTCCCTTTGGTCAAGCTAAGAAGGGGTGTTCTCAATTACATAACCAAGCGTAGGAGAAATGGATTAAACCTAGGTGATCAATCGTACCATGTTCGTGAAAAGACCGGATCTTGTTTCACTCCAGCCTTCCCCAAATCCAGCTGTTGAAAATCCTTGACATTCCCAACCTAAAATAATGAGGTCCATGGGGCCAAGTAATCCATATGTTTCTTCTGAATTAATTGTATGTCAGGGGGTAAGAAATTGAAATTGGCCTTCCATGCGGTGGTTGCAAACAATTGTGGAAATTTGGCTATGAGCTCCATCATTCTCGATGCTGCCACATGCCTTATAATAGGATCAATGTCTACATAAAAATACCTCCAAACCACCATCCCTTACTATAATAAGGCTTTGAAACTTGTACCAATACCACTAAAGAGCTCTAGTAATGTAATCCCTTCTTTAGGTGGTGTCCAAGTGATTAATTGACGAAGTACTAACTTAATTGGTTCACCATGGCTCTCCATGTTTTCAAAACTAAACAGAGCTTTGACCAAGGGCTCGTGAGCTACTTTGAACCTCTGTAAAACCTCTGGTCCATGTTGAATGGTAGTAGGAACCACCTTCAAGCTTTCAGTAGCTTGGGTGTAAGTTCTTTCCTCTTCATCTCCCTCTATCCATTCATGGCTAGCTTGTTGGATGTAGGAAATGGTGTGTGCTACCTTGAACATACAATGGTGAACCATAGGACTATGGTTCCCATGTAAATCAAGGGTTGTGTATCCCAAGTGGTGGCAATTAGTCTCCTAATCCACTCAGTAGTACGCATGCTCGAACTAGTTGTTAATTGTGAAATCTAATGGAAACAAGGCCTTTTACCCCATGAGCACATCGTAATTGGTGGCATTGGTGACTAAACATCTGACCTGTAGGCAAAGTTCTTTATTTATACCTTCATTAAAGTTAAGTGTAATAAAATTCGAGCTCTCCCCAAGTACCTCCTTTATGCTCCCACAAGCGATGCGAATTTGCCACATAGATTTTCATAGTTTGGAGTTGAACATGCCCATCTTCTTGGCGAATTGAACTCCAAGAATCATTGGTTGGGCGCTTGTACCAAAAAGTATCACTCTGGGTGTATGTCCTCCCACCTGGATTGCTGATTCAGTATTGTTGACAATGGCAACTCCGGTGGTGATGGAAGTTTTTTCACTAGGCACCACCTTCGGAAATGGGTGAGAGAATTTGTGGAGAGATGGGTGAGTACGCCTTTGTTGAGTACCAAATCCATAAGTGAGATGTTCTCAGTTCCTTTTTGATACGTGAATGTAAAATCAGAGGTAGGAAAGCCCACTAATTTAGCCATGTTAGAATTAGTGACCAGATTATGAATGCCATCTTCAACACATGAGCCAATTGAATGTCTCTCCAAGGTGTTGGATAGGACCTTTGTAGCATGTGGATCAAGGATTGGTAGAGGACTTGATGTAGTGTTCAAGGTATCCCTTAGTATTGCAATTATTTTCTTGGTGCTTAATTTCAAAATTTGAAAACTAAATAATGGTGTATTCACAAGCTTTTGCACCATTTCACACATTTGAAGTTAGCATTCCATAAGTTGATCAATGGAAAATTGTGTGTTTTCCTAATGTACATGTACTCCTAGGACACGAGAATTTGATGCCTTAGCAGCTTGTGGTGTAGTAGTCTCCTCCTCCTTCACCAATAAGGTGCGTTCTTCTTCCATGTTGAGAAGGGACTTGAACTAGATGCGAGTCCATTAGTCAAAATTACCTACCTAGTGGCAGAAACTCTGGGTGCCACACTAGCCTTTTTTGCTACGAAGTAGGAAGGCAAAAAGAAGTGGCAAATTTTGGTGTGAGACTAAAATTGTGTGCATTACAAAGAACATACTCCCCAACCATGGCATCGTGTGAAAGGCCATAGAACGACCTAGGAGGTCCCTCCCGTGATCTTGAACCTTGTACAGGTTGGGGATGACTAATTGGTTGCAAAGACTTGCTTTTTAGATTAGCAAGTTGGGCCTTCAATGATTCAAGTTTATTTTGCAGAGTTTAAATTTGAGCGACATGGGCTTGAAACACCTACCTCTTGTTAGCATTGTGCTCCTTCTTCTTAGCATTCTTATTGGAATTACCCTTGGTGGGGAAAGCCTGAGTGGAAGGTTGAGGTGCTTTGACTTTTGGTTGAGGGGCAATAGAAGATGTTGGTAGATTTTGTCGTGGCAATCAGAGTTGTTTCCGTTTTGAGAACTTAGCAAAACAAACAGCTTCCTGATGTCCCTTTTGCCCACAATAATCACAAAAGAGATCCTTGGAAGGAATGTTGCATTCATTAGCTTTGTGGGTAGGATTGCCACAGTAGTTGTAAGAAGGTAGGATGCATGTAACAGAGTGCATTATTTTAGCCCTTAAAGAAGAATGTGATGATTTGGTTGACGTAGTTGGTGGAGGCTAAGGCTTTGAACATGATGGAGGCCTCATAATATTGGCCTCATAGTGTGCATGAACCAGTTCCAACTTTTCAAAAATGTTATACACATCCAGCAAAGTGTATGAGTTTCCAAATTTTGCAAAAACTCGTCGCAAAACCTGTGCATGGAACGTTGGTGTACCTTCCAACGAACAAAGATACCAATGGGCAGCTTCTAGGTCTATGATGCTCTAAGTATCCTTTTTGAGCTTGAGAAGCCTCCTGTAAAGCATCTTGAGGGTTTCATTTTTATGCTGAAAGAAGGTGGTGAGTTATAATTTTTTTTCAAAACTCTTAATCGAGAATTCCAGCTCAATAATTCAAAATAATTCCCCCATTGGATGAACAAAAGTTGGTGCATCAATGGTGGGAGGAATGTTTGTGGTAGTAGTACTGAATTATTAAGGATAAAGGTTTATTAAAGTAGGTACCGGATCTGGATTATTGGGCATAGTCCCATGATTTGTAATGGTAGCTTGTAGTGCAGCTTGAGAGGCGGTGGCGATGGTTGTGGCATAAGCTGGATTGGGGATCTGGGTGATGCCCAAAATCTTTGGAGAATGTCATGAAGATCGTGAGCTCAAAGAAATTAGCTCAAATGATTATGTGTTATTTCGTAGTTAATACCTTGGCTTTGGCTGATTGATAATGTTCTCATCATCTGAAAACATGGTGTTGTCCCATGCCCCAAAATTTTGTAGCAATACAGAGCACTAGTAACAAAATTCTAACATAACATACGGTTTGAAAAATATGGTATCGGCTATGTATATATGCAATACATACGATTTGAAGATATGGTATCAAATACATATATACATAATACATAAGATTTGAAGAATATAATGCATCGACAGGGATGAACAACGATATATGTCAATGGACGGAAGGAATTAGATGAACAAAATCGGACGGATGGATGTTGACGGATGTTGGATGAAATGTCAATGGATGGTGGATGGAACAAAATAGAATGATGATTACACTAAGGATGGTGCTTTAGAGCGATCTACGTCCGTAAGCTTTGCAACAATGGCGTGGAAAAGAGAAGAGAGAAATTGTTTTTTTTTATTTCGTGTTTTTTATAAAAAAAATCTTTTTTTTTTCTTCTTCCAAAACTACTACAAGGGCTATTCACTACATGACTACAAGCTCAAAAACACAGGAGTGCACGGCCCAGATGCTAACCTCAAAACCCATGTATAAGGAAAGCAAGTGTATGTGGGGTTGCATCACCTGGTGCAAATTTTGTATTTCAAGCATACCTTGTGTGTGTGTGTGTGTGTGTACGTGCTCCCAAGACCTAAAGCTGGCAATAAAACAAGCTTTGGAGCTGCTCATTCTTTCTTCCCTCCGAAGCTTCGAAATTCATAACTTCATAGCTTGTAGCTTGTTTTCGGTGTCCCTTCTCCTTCACTTACGCTGCTGTTAGTTATGGTTGTTATTCTTATTGTAGCTGTAGTACAAGAGTAGAAAAAGAAGTAGCAACAATTCAAGAACACAAAAAACCAATAAACAAAAGAAACCCAAGAAACTCAAAGCCAAGAAAAATCTACCACTTTCAACATTAAGCAACAAAAAGCAATTTCTCTAGAATTAAATTGAAAAGAAGGAAAGAAAATGTAGTGTATGTAAACAATGGCTATGTAATAGTCATTGTGAGCATCTAAAGATCCAATTTGACTATGGAGGAAACTCTCCTTGACAAAAGAATTTTTAAAAAACTAACAAGAGAAGGGAAGAGCTTGGCCTTTTATACAGCCGTCAACAAAGTTGAAACCCCAAATAAGCCATAATCCTAAAACACCTAATAACGTACAATAACTTAAAAACATACATTAACCTTAAGAGTGTACATTAACCCCAAAGGCATGATTGACATGCCCACAACCGGCCATCATGTATGAGGCCATGCATACGGGCATGACATTGATTCCAAACCAAATCTAGACTTTCTACCAACCTTTGCATAGTGCAAATTGATTTGTTTTTAGTTACTAGCACCAAACAATCAATAAAAAGTGATTGCCTAATATATTAACTACATGTTTAAAACACCCCAAAACAAAAATTTACCAAAACAAAAAAAATTGCATACCAAAGACATGTTCCAAAAGTAACAATTACATTCCTAAAGCCACCCCCCAATTCCATATTTCAAAAAATATATACCTGAGTTTAAAAATTTAAACATTGAAATTTTAGAATACTTTTTAAAAAAAATGAACAATCAAAACCTATATGAAACGGATTTTAAGTCTGGTTTTGGTTCCAGGTAAGGTTCTAGCCAGAGGCTGGTTCCCAATTCTGGTTTATTGGCTGGTTGTAGATCCAGTTAGACTGGTTCTTTTCAAATTTCAAAACCAACAATGTACATACCCAATAATTGAATCAAGAACTGAAGCCAGAACCAACCAAAACCCAAGAATCTACTACACTAGTAGATGCAAATAGGTTTCTCTCATGCAATGAATGCACAAAGCTTAGAAAATAGACAGAATTTATGGCCACCAGGAGGGGTTTTCTTTTGTTTTTCAATTTTGTGAGGTAGGTGGGCTGGTCATCCACAAGAGGTTTTAGCCAAATTTGGCTACAGGTCAGACAAAGAGGGAAGTAGAAAACGTAAAAAAATCACAACAAATCCATCAAAAAACACAAGGCATATTTACAATTCACTTATGAAAAAAATAATGCGAACTTATTTAAGAGCTGGCTCCCCAACATAAGAACAAATTGGCAACTTTCAGTCAAATCACAATTAATAATAAATTTGTCTTCCATGATGCTGCTGCTGATGCTGCTGTTCTACCAGAAAGCTGAATACCTATAAGTTTGAACTAACTATTCAGAACTAGTTTAGCCAGTTCAACCTTATTCAGAATTCAAATTTCTGAATTTCAGTTTGAGAGCTGAATACTATTAAGTTATGAATGTTAGTAGTTCTGAATCTATAATTAGTTTAAGTAACTTGATTGTAACTAATTAACCCAAATTTTTTTTCTCTCATCAAAGAAAGGCTCCTCTTGAGGTGTTCAACCGCAGTTTGCCTGTGACTGATTTGTGCTTAATAAATCATGTAAAATAATTCACTGGGGTTTACTCACCCAATTGACTCTTAAGAATGTGAAAGAATTGGAGGGACAATTTTGTCAGCTGAATGAACTGGGCCTCTAAAACTAGCAACTTACTTGGGTCAACTGGTTTAGTAAACTTCTTCAGCAATGGCACTTTGCTTTGAACAATGGTTCAATGGTGAGTATAAAATTGTCACATTGGGTGAATACAGTTTTCAAGAATATTTTAGAATAAGAAATCACCTAAGGGTGCGAGGTTGACTCTTATTAGGGTGAATGGACCCCCTGATGATGATGATGATGGTGGTGGTGGGTTGAGCTTCTTCCCTTGAGAGCTAAATTAAACAATTTTAGCCCATTGATGTGATTTTCCCCACCCAATTAGTTAAGTTCAATTTCAAGCTATAATAATAAATATACTATTAATAAAATCAATTATTTCAAGATGATTCCTGAGGAGAAAATATTTTTTTAATTTTGTGGCAGTTGATGATTGATGTTCAATCATCAAATTGGACTGTGTCAGGTACCTTAACTGGATAGTTGTCAATGCAATGTGCCCATGGGGAATGCTTCAAGGAAGGTTGGATGGTGTGAAGAGATTCCCATACTGCACTGTTGCATTTGAAGCCAGCACCAAAGGCAAGCTGCCACACTCTTTGGCCTTTCTTGACTCTACCCTTGGCCTCAATGTAGGCCAATTCATACCAGATTGTGGAAGAGGATGTGTTTCCGAATCGGTGAAGAGCCATTCTTGATGCCTCACAGTCTTGTGGAGTAAGTAGCAGATGCTTCTGTAGCTCATCAATCACAGCCCTGCCTCCGGCATGAATGCAAAAATGGTCAAAAGCAAGCCTGAAATCAGGGATGTAAGCTTTCAGCTGTTTCATGTTGAAGAGCTTGAGCGCTACTAGATTGGCAAAGAAGAGGATCTGTTCTGAAAATGGCAGCACAAGAGGGCCCAAAGTAGTGATATTTGTCTTCACAGACTCTGCAGCAATTGTTAGAATGTCTTTGGACAGACCTACTTCCATCTTGCCTTCACTGTCTTGCTCCTGATATACACAGCGGTAGCTCTTGTCATCTGCTGCCCTGTGTGTCCGCACCAAGTGCTTGAGTTTGTACTTGGAGCGTCTCTTGTCGTTGGGTTTGTTGGAAAGCAAGAGTGCCGTTCCACCAACTCGGAACGAACAGTTGGGTATCAGCTTGGATTTGATATTCCCAAAGTACCAATTCTGGGTGATGTTTTCTGTACTCACCACAATCGCATAAGTGTAGCCATGCAGTTGAAGAATGTCTCTAGCAAGATCTACGGAGATTAAGCTTGCACTGCATCCCATTCCTCCCAGATTGTAGCTACGGATGTCGCCTCGCATCTTGTACTTGTTCACAATCATAGCTGACAAAGAGGGAGTAGGACTGAACAGCGAACAATTCACGATCAGCACTCCGATCTCCTTGGGCTTCACCTTCGTTTTCTCGAAAAGCTCATCCAAGCAACCATACACGACGGTTTCTGCCTCCACTCTCGCTGCTCTCATGGACGGACACGGAGGAAGAGCACCCAAAGCGGGAGGAAGATAGGTACTCTCGCTAAGACCCGATCTTTGCATGATCTTCTGCTGAAACTCGATGCTCTCGGCATCAAAGAACCCCGAATTGCTGGAGCGCTGAATGAATGTGTTGAAAGGAACTTTTAAAGCTTCGGAGTCATCCTTTGCCACGAAGCAAGAAAAGTCCACTAGATAGATCGGTCTAGACCTTGACATGAAGTACACCGTTACCGCACACACCAGGAGCACTAAGCACGCAATCACACTCAAAAGATTAAACTGCAGAATCTTTTCCCATAAGTGCCAAATACTATTATGATCAGAAGAAACAGCTGCTAGCCCGCCAAGCTGCAGCTGCAGTATGAAGATTCCCAACAGCAAGGTGGGGATTAAAAGCAGAGGGACGAGATAGGTGATACTCAGAATATGGTGATATCCGAGCTTCACGTATTGCAAGTTCACTGACTGTAAGAAGTCTGGCACAAGCGGCTGCTTGCAGCTGATCTCATGTAACGACAAGGTTTCGCCTTTCATCAGCTGGCTCTGACGTTGATAATCAAAGTCTAGGGATGAATTATTTGGATCAAGTCCTCCATGAGCAGCTTGTCCCCAGGCTTTCACCATGATGCAACAGTTAGATTCTTCTGTGGACTTCTCTAGCTAGGAACGGAGTCCCAACACAACTGCGCAGCTAGCACAAGCAGCAGGTCGATCGGAGCTAATTAAGAAAAACCATGCGGGTTCAACAACTTCTTCACAAGCTCAAGCTGAACTCGCTTCAAAAGAACTCCGTCGACTCTAGTCACTCTAGTCGACTTATAAAGCTCCAACAAACAAAGATCACCACCGCCAACAACAACACAACACCACCACAAACCCAAACAAAAACGCACACACACACTCTCTCTCTCCCTCTCTCCCGCTCTCTCTCTCTCCTGAGTCCTGACTTACTTCATATGTACACGATATAACACAAGTACATATATATGTAGCACAATACAACACAATTCATATATAGCACAACGCAAAACACACACACACACACTCTCTCTCTCTCTCTCTTCCCCCATTGATTGATTGATTGGCTTCTACAGTGGCTGAATATAAGACTAGTCAGCGTCCGTTTCCATGTCTTCTCCCCCACCCACTATCTAACTGCAATTAATTTGATCAAAATTATATGTGAAGGGCTTTTTTTTTGTTCAGTTCACTAGATTTCTCAAACCTCTTCTAAAGAAAGAAGAGATGCTTGGCAGTTTCAGATGTGACTTGAGTTAATGTGAGGTGAACCAAAGTCAGAATACGTTTTGCACTTGTATAACTGGTTCTTAAGGTAAGGTGATTTGGCATATATATGAGAGTGGTCACTGGTGGGTGTCTCTAGACTGAGGGGTGGGGTGGCTGAGGCACCCCCCAGAAATAGTAGGAACCATTCCAATAGTGAGTGGGTTTGTGAATTGTTTTACATTAAAACCCTAACTATTTGGGTGGGGGAAAGTACAAATAGTGGACCAATGTGCACTCATGGAAATGTGCCTTAAGTGACTTCAGACTATAGTATTAAACCACAGGATGTTGTGGCGGGCAGTTGTGGCAGCAGGAGAGGCCTCTTCTAGGCTTGGTGTTCTTCCAGGTTTTGTGATCATCTCCTTGCATGACTTGCTTCATGCTATTGGTGATGGGTTTAGGTGCTAGGTTTTGTGTTTTTTTCCTCTTAAGGCTCCCCATTGTGTGTTCTGCACTTTGGGGTGTGATCTTTTGTTTGGTCTTCGATCCTTTCTTTTTTCTTCTCTTGTTCCCTTGCTCGGTGTTTTTCCTTCATTTAATTATTTAGTTAGTTATTATGGTACTAACTGAATGTCTTGTTCTCTTCTCAGGAATTATCTGTTGCTGAGTAGACTAGTGTTGGGGGATATAATCCCCAGGGATGCAGCGATTCAGATTTAATGGTTCAGTACACACATGGTGGTGGCAGATACTAAAACAGTAGCAATCAATTTAATGCGACACTCCACTTCTGAGTCTGGTGTAGGATAAGTGCTCAATGAAAAAGTGTTTTTTACAAAAATAATAAATTTTGATTGTACCCTAGATATGCTAAATGCAGAATCTACCACCATGCTCTTTAAATAAAGGCTGCCCAGTTATCGTTTTTTTGGGAATAACTGCTTGAGCACATTATCAAATGATTAAAATTTAAGTTAAAACCTTTCAGTTATCAATTTCATTATCAAAGTAATAATACCCATGATTATCAATTTATTTCATTAATATTATTTGTAATAATAATTGATTATATTGTCAGTCATATGTGGGTTATAGGATTTACTTTTCTTTTGAAAGATCCTATTTATTGTTTAAATAATAAACATGGTTGATGTTTTAAGATTGATAACCTATTTGGATGATAATTGGGTCATAAAGGTAGGTTAATAAATTTTGAAAATTCAATACTAGACACTTAATTTACAATATCAACTCATAGGCTATCAATAATCAACTCATAGGTTATCAATAGCCAAGTTGATAATTGGGCGTGTGTTTTCAGTAGTTGGCTAACATTAGTTAAGAATCACTTCTTCTTTAAAGAGTAGTTTTTGAAATCAATTTTTTTTCAACTTCCACCTTTTGTTTAGTAAAGAACCATGTTTTCTTTAAGGCCCATATATTTGAAGGTCAAACTTTTTTTCTCAACTCCCACCTTTCTTCCTTAAATGATTTCAGAATATATGTAGGGTTGATAGGTTGGTGGGCATTTAAAGGTTGGAAGAACTAGTATTTGTTTTTTCGTCACTTTTAGTTTTGGAGCTCTAAACATATTATGTAACTTTCCACCCAACACCTTTATAGTCATTTACACAACTATATTTCATTAAAAAGCGAATGAAATATGGATGCCCCAAACAAGGGGGGTTGAAAAAAAAGTTTGGCTTCCTTTTAAACATGTTTTGTAGCATGTGCATCCAATGTGCATTTTATTACTCAACACACCAAACCTGATTTGTGAACATTATTTTATATATATATATAATTCTATTGAAGTTCTTTCACATTGACAACAATATATGTGCAAAATTGTAAACGATGCAAGGAACAAATCCTTAAATGTGTGATGTTCATCCATAAAAATTATTTTGTACAAAATTAAAATTTGTATGAATTAATGACTATGATCTTATGATTCTCAAAGTGCCACATCAAGGGAACATTTTTACTCTAATCAACATTGTCACACTTTTGTTTACATTAATTTGAATGGCTCAAATGCCATTGCCATGGTTTTTGAGCTCATGTTCAACTTTTTGCATTCAATGTCTTGTTTAAGCATTGGAGAATCTTGGAAATCTTATTCATTTTCTTGAACCAATTCTTCTTTTCATGCAACTTGCTACCAACAACTAAAGCTTTTACTCATCTTTTTAATGGTTTTCTTCACACATGAGCTAGTACATCCCAACAAGGAGCTTGGTGACAACTTTTCGTGTTCTTTTGGCCTAGTTAATGTTGGAGCTTTTGACAATCTTATAATGTTCAACCTAGACCACTTCATCATCTCATGGTCCTCTAGCTAGACCTCTTTTCATTATTGTTGGCCTTGCATTCTCCTATCTTTGAACTTTGCTATTGCCATGTTCATTTTCTAGTTTTTGTTGTCAAAACTCATTGATTTGTTGGAACCCTTGATGGTCTTATAATGTTTAACCCAAACCTTCTCTTCATCTTTTGGTACTCTAGCTAAACCTTTTGCTCACTATTCTTGACCCTCCATTTTCCTAGGTTTGAATTTTGTTGCTACCATGCTCACTTTTTGGTCTTGTTGCCAAAGTTCTCTAATTATTCCTAAAGCTCTTTTATCGTCTTATGGTGTTCAACCTAGACCTCTTCCTCATCTTTTGGTATTCTATTTAGACTTTTTGTTCACTATTCTTGGCTTTGCATTCTACATGGTTTAAACTTTGTTGTTACAATTCTCATTTTCTAATCTTGTGGGTGTTAGCAAGCTATGGTCAACACAAAAAATTGTCACAATTTGACAATTTTCAATATTTATCCAAGTTTCATGCATCATGGTGGAAATTTTGAAAAAAAAATTCATTAAAATTTTGAAAAGATGATGGTTTATATCCCAATCTAACATTATGTTGTGAAATCAATGCACATATGATTGATATAATATTCCAACAAAATATTATTTTGATTTGGAGAACCTTGTCACATTTTTACAATTCCAATAAAAGGAATAAGAAATACTACATTTGAAAATAATTTTTCCATGAAATTTTACACCTACATAAAAGAAACCATAAAGAACGATCTTCCCCATCAAAGTTTTAAATTTTTTTTAAGGTCATGGAATTTAGATAAGAAAATTTTTATATGTTCATTAGTACATTATGGTATGACAATAGTGATGATCATGATTTTTTTTGGTTGAAAAATGTTTTTCCATTGAAAATTTACTTAGGCTACATGTTTTTTTAATCATTTGACAAAAGTAAAATGAAGTTTTGAATTTTTCAAAAAATGGAAAATTGTTGTCAAGTAAGGGTTTTTAAAAACTTTTATTAAATCATTGGTGTACATTTACACAAATGTATAATTATGTTTCAATTTCATATTCATAATTCTTGTGACTTCATTTAATTTTAAAGCCCAAATCATTTCTATGTGATTTTAAAATTATTCAAATGGAGTGAAATCTTAGGTGAATTGCTACTTTCGATACTATATGCAATTCCAAATTTGCTTCAAATTGTGTAGACCGTAGCTTGCCAACACCCTTGTCACTGGAGTTCTTTAATTATTCCTAAGTTTTTTTATTATCTTATGGTGTTCAACCAAGACCTCTTCCTCATCTCATGTTACTCTAACTACACCTCTTGTTCATTATTCTTGGCTTTTCATTCTCCCAAGGTTTGAACTTTGTTGTTGCCATGAACTCACTTTTTAATCTTACTATTGAAATTCTTTGACTATTGCTGGAGCTTTTGATGGTCTTATGGTGTTTGACCTAGACCTTTTCCTCATCTCCTATTACTCTAGCTAGATTTTTCTACTCTTTATTCTTGGCCTTGCATTTTCCCAGGGTTCAACTTTGTTATTACCATACTCATGATGATAGGGCCCCATGTGATCCTACTTGTTCAAACTTCAATTTTGTCATGCTCATCATTTGGTCCTTTAGACCTCTTCATGTTTATTCATAATCTTCACAAAGCTAGAGCTTTTATTCACCCTTTGATCTAATTGTTCTAACCACTCCAAACCTCTTGTTCACCTCTTGGTCTTTGAATTATCTAGTTCCTACTCACTAATCATTTTTGGAATTTTTATAATTTTCATGGTTAAATTGTAAATTTGACCAATATCTACATACCTAAATTTGGTCCTTGAATCTTAATAAACTACATTTTTTTCTATTTTATTGTGAACTTCAAATTGGCACTCAAGCTAGTTTCCATACTAGTGCTATTGATATTCCTATAATCCACCATTGAAGTTTTTGCATTATTGTTTCAGTATCCGCCCTTGATGTTTTGTGTTTCGATGAATCTTCATGTTGATGTTCTTCATGCAAGTTTGATATTCACACTAATGTTGTTGATGCTTGTTTAATCTTCATATTGTGCTCATCTTATATTTGTTCTAATGATTTTTTAGTCTTCATACTAATTCACACCTCCCCATACCCCTTTCTTATGTTGGAAATTCTTAATCTAGGCATTGTAGGTGTGTGTTAAGACATGCCCTACAATTGACATTTTCATTCTTGTTCTTTTTAGTGCATATTGCGCCATTCTTTGTCGTCTTTCCTCTTATCAATGTGCATCAAAGTCAAACCTATTGCTAAAGATTTCATCATAGAAACCTTGTGCAGTAGCTTGAATGTTTGCTTAGGCAATCATATAAAACCTTTTGCCATAAACTTTCAATGCAAACAGTGACCATGATGCCAAGAACTCAATTCATTGTTTCTTGTTCACATAATGTTGAATTGTTCATTTACTTGTAATTAAGGTTTTTTGCACCCGCCTACACCACCTTTCACAATGCCAAAACGTGTATTTCATGACTTGGATATTTACAACTAATGTCTTAATCTAATCATGTAATCATATGTTTTTAGTCATATATTTTTACTCAAATTTATGACTACATTGCAATTACATTACTAACATACATACATTAATAACCTACCTATGTTAATAGTTTAACTAGGCACTACCTACCTATTATGTAATACATATGTACTTACCTACTTAAGAAATATAGGTAGTACATATATGTACCTACTACTAGGCACCTATTTACCTACCTACTACCTACTTACTACTACCTTTAGGTACTACTAACCTATTACCTACCAAGCTAGGTATCTACTAGGTTACAAAGTAGGTTTTGAGTTGTTAAGTAATACCTAGGTACCTAACTTATAAAATAGGTTATAAAAATTTGTTTATAACAATATGGCGACAATTTTTGTCATGTAAAAATGATGTGGTGCAATGGTTAAGTGGGGGTTAAGGACTTCTTCCTTCAATGTGAAGGTGAGGGGTTTAAGTCCTCACATTTTCAACTTAGTGAACTATTTTAATTAGTTTAGCTTGCTAACTAAGTTAACCCACATTCCTAGGTAGGTTAGGGTTACATTCCTTACATAGAGGTTGAGTTTTTAGCTTTATACCATGTGCGGGTGCAAACGGGATAACACGAGCCACACTCTCCTACTTTTTGACTGCTTTTGAAAAAATATTTTAAAATATTTTTGGAATATTCTTGAAAAAGTGTTTCAAAAAATCTTTAAATTTTTTATTAAAAAATTCATAATATTTTAATAAGGTTTATGTTTAAAATTCAGCAAAAATGTCATTTAAAATTTCTCAAATCCATTTACAAGTCTTTTTACTACTTAAAAACAAGCGTTACACTACTTAATGATTTTTTTGTTTATTTTTTACTAATTGGATTAATTTCAAATTAATTCACATGTTTTCATGATTTATTAAAAATACAACAATATAGGGTGAAAATCTTTTAAGGTGTATCACACAGGATGAAAAAGGCTTAGTCCTTACTGTGGTCTTTTTTACCCTATATTTTTATCCCCATAAAAAATCAAAAGTTGTCAAAATTTTCAAAAGAACTATATTTTAGACTATTACAATTTTAGATCCATCATAATCATCCATAAATGTGTCTTTACATGGTAAAAAGGACTAAGTGAAAAAAACAAAAGAAAGTGATGTTCTGAGAAGATTTTGGTACACCTTAAAATTTGCACCCTATAAACAAATCTTACAATTTCAATGTCAAATTAAATTATGACTTTAAAACATGAAAAAATCAAGTGTTCATTACACTTGCTATGATATGTGTTATTGTGACTACACCCGTGTTTACATGCCACTTATTTACATGGTGTTGGTGAAAACATATTTATTTCATATTTAATGAATTATATCCAATAGCCATAATTTATGGATCTCATCAAGCACTGATGACCTCCATGACTTTATAGTCACAAAAGATAGTTTTTCTTATAATGTGTCCTCCTCATTTTTTTGTTGTTCCTTAATTTTGTTCACAACCTCCTTCTCCAATGCCTTTTGTTACATGATATTTAAGTACATCATTGAAATAACCAAGTGTGCAATTATTGTGATGCAATTTTGTATAAAATTATGTAATATTTGTGTGTTAAAAATGAACATTCATGTATGTCATTCAAAAAAAATGTTTGAATATTTAAGATATTAAATATATAAAAATATCATTCATATTAACCATAACACGAAATTCATGTGATTTTTGTACAAACCTATGAAAATCAAATTTTGCACGAAATTTGTACAAACTTATGAAGCTTAATAAGTTTGTGATACACTGTTATGGTGGTGAAGGTGGATCCTCACCTTTAATCTCTTCATTTTCAAGTGTTGCCACATCATCCAACAACCCATTGCGATGCATGATCCCATTTTATTTTTCATCATGATTGTGTTCATCATCTTCGTTAAAGTAAGCATCAAGTCATCCCTTATTGTCCTAAAATTTGTGAAAGCCTTGCTCGGGCTTGTTTTTTCATCAATGACCTTGTTATTTAATGGCCACATACTTGTGATCTTGAACCTTGCCACAATGGTTTTCTTTTACAAATCTTGTTACAGTACATAATCCACGATTCCACCCAACTAGCCAACATCATTTTGTCAAGTTCAAGGTAATTGTTTTTGGCCATGGCTTCGATTTTTTTCTTAAATGCAATCTTGAATGATTTGAAACAAGATACATCTAAAGCTTGAAAAACATGCTTGTAGGTGTGAGAGGGGACAATCACCATGTCCAATCCAAAGTCTTGTGCTTGTTGTGTTGCCTCTAATGTCACATGGGAGCCATGCCCATTTATAATTAATAGGTGATGGTTGGTTTGGGAAATACCTATTGGGACTAGTATTTCATTAGAAGAAATTATCAAATGTATGATTAAGTTAATGACTAGTATTCTAGTCATAAAAGACAAAAATAATTATTAACTTTAAGTCATTATAGACAAGTTGTTTAAGACAATAATCATTTAAGACATGATGTGGCACAATGACATATCACATTTCATCCATTAGTCATAAATAACATATGTGAAGTCATAAAACAAGTTTAATCATTATGTTATTTATTATTATTATTACAAATTGGACCCAAAAAACTTGGGCAACATTAAATTTTTAAACTGCAATATTTATTATAATAAATTTACTATATATAATATAAGGGTGAAAATCCTTTAAGGTGTACCACATAAAACGAAAAGGGCCTAGTCCTTATTGCAGTTTTTTTTTACTTTATATTTTGATCCCATAAAAAATAATGAGTCAAAAGTCGTCAAAATTTTCAAAAAGATTATATTTTAGACTATTACAATTTTAGATTCCATCATAATCATCCATAAATGTGTCTTTACATGGTAAAAAAGGACTAGGTAAAAAAGACATAAAAGGGTGATGTTGTGAGAAGATTTTGGTGCACCTTAAAAAAATTGCACTCATAAATAATAAGGCATTATTTTGTTTTGATTTTTTTAATTTCATTACTTTCCATCCTATCAATTGTTGACACATGTCACCAATTAAGCTAGGTTTAAAACCTAGTTTTTGTGGCTATGGAAATCACTTAATTTACTTAGGTAAGTGCTTAACCTAGGTAGTTTGGGTAATAGGTATGTAAAAGACCATTGTTGATCACAATGAATATTAATTGTGAAGTTTGATCCTTGGATCCCAAGGATAGAATTCAATTCCTTTATAACCAAGTCACCCCACTTGTTGTGTAAATAATGTAGTGTTTAGTCTATTTAGACCATACTTAACTTAAACATTAAAAAAACCTTAAATTTGATAATTCATATCTTTTTGATAATTTGTCCAAATGAAAAAATTGAAACTTTGTTCATTTCCTTCAATAATATACACAATTATATAAGTTTTTGATGAAAATATAAATTCATTTTCAAAGAAAAATATTTGAATTTTGTTATTGAATAAATTTCAATGACCATTATTTGGAAAAAAAATTCAAACACATGATTCATAAATGAAATGTAGGCTATTGGTATAAAGTTCAAACTTTGTTGCCATTGGGTGATCTATTGCACACATAATCTTCCCTTTTTTCTTGGTGGAGGTGTTAGTGAACGTGATTTATGTTGCCACCAATGGTAATACAAGAACTATAGTAGGAACACTTCTTTTTGTATAGAAAATTAATTAATTATATTCTAATCAGATTTTATTCTGATTTGACATCTAATTGTTCTTAGATTCCTTCAATATCAAGCTCTATTTTTACACCTAATTGCTCCCCTTTAGTTACCAACAAACTTGTAGTAGGCTCAATTTCTACTTTCACTAGGTGAACCTAGTGTAACAATTTTATTTCTGGCACAAATATTATTATATCTTTATTCAACTTGACTTCTAAATTAGAGGACACTTTTACTCCACTCAAATTTGCTTGTGGACTAGATTTTACATTTACATTTCCTTTTACTTGTTCTATTGGTGATCTCAAGAAATGTGCCACTAGCTAGTAATAGCTCTAAGAAATCTTGTAATGTTTGATCTATCACCTCTATTGGCAAAGAATTCATAATTTGATAAAAGAAGGAGAATGGATATGACCAAATGAAAATGCCCCAAAACATATCATTATTATTGTATTTGATAGGAAAATGAAAAATGAAAATGAAAATAAAATAAACTATATTTTATTTATAGTTCAAAATAAAATTGAACTATTATTTTGTTATCAATTCACACAAATTTTTTTCTTGTTTAGATTTGGTACTTGGATGCTTTTGAGATCAATAAAATCTAGAGTTGCAAAATGATAAATAGGAAACATCCAAAACTACAACATCATTAATGGACTGTTGTGTATTAGGGCTAACATTTGATATGTGAAGATTTCCTTGGATTCCATGGAGCACTCATTGTCCTTCCCATTGCCAAAAGTAGCTTGAACCAATTCTTGAAATAAAATTATAATCAATCCCAATTTTTTATTAGTGAGGAAATGTAGGTTCCTTGGCATGTTGTTATCTTTGTATTACTTTCATTATACCTAATAAAGGTCATCATTTTTTCAATTGGCAAAATTTTGTCAAAAAGAAAATTTATAGTTTATAATTTTGAAAAATAACTGATTTTGGAATTTTTCAATCATTAGAGTTGAAACAAAAAAAAGAAACAACGCCAAATTTGTATAATTGATTTCCATTGTGTAACCAAAATATTGAAGGATGCTTAAAGATTTTTTATTTAATTATGGCTTACAACCATATTTGCATAAATCTTTTTCGAGGTGATTACCAAATTTTCCTACATATTCTTATCAATTATCACCAATTTGGGTATGAACAAAAATTCTAAAAAAAACATTGATGGAGGTGTTCTATTTGTTCCCCCCCCCCGTTAAATAAAAATAATGGACAAACAAAACTTGCCAACATACATAGGTAAAGGGCCCTTGATGTTCATTGCTTTTAGAAAGTTTTCACACCCTACACCCATTACCAAAATGTGGAGGAATATGTAGACACAATTTTTTGATAGTGAATAGAAGAAAACCTATCACCAAACATAAGGAGCCTTGATTTTCAATATTCTTCTTTTAGTTTTCACACCACACACCGATGACCAAGGTGGTTTAATGACCAAATATGGACATTTTTTTTTTAAATGATCCAAAAAGACCAATCATCAAATATAGAAACGAGGTTTTTGCTTTTTTAACATTGTCATTGTTGACCCCATTTTAAGCAGGTTTGGTTTTGCGAGTAGTTTTATCTCATGGGGTTGTCACTATAGTTGTAGCTTAAGCTAAGAATGGCTTTTATTGTGATCAATACCAATGGATCATTTTCTCCCTCAAGCCATAAAGGTCTTTGGGTGTTTACATCAACAAGGTTTTTTTCATCAATCTGCTAACATGGCATGGAGTGTGAAGGGCTCTTGAGGCTGTCCTCTTTCGATTTTGTGTTTGTTCTACATGTAGAGGCCAATGTTGACCTAACATTATAAAAAATGGAAGCAAGGCATGTTGTTACAATAGGTGAAGGTTCTTCTAGGCTAAATGTTTTTTCGGGTGTTCCTTTCTCCTTATTTAATATGTTCTTTGTGATTGGGTGATTCAAAAATTTCAATCTTTGTTAAAAAAAATTGGTTTTTGTTTTAAAAAGTTTAGTTGACTAATTGATAGTTGTTTGGTTTCCACCATTGATCCAACAATTGAAATTTTTTGGTCATTGTTTAAATTCTTTTGGGTGGTGCCCAAAACATTTGGTCATCAATTTTTGGTTGCGAAATTGGGTGATCCAAATTTTTCAATCATTTTTCGAAAAAAAAATTCAATCATTGTTTAGAAACATTTCAATCGTTGCCCAAAAATTTTCAATTGTTTGATTGCGAGTGGTTCAATCTCCACAATTGTTTTGGCAATTGAAAATTTTAGTTGTTGTTGAAAAAAATTCAATTACAAAATTGAACAATTGAAAATTTCAATGATCAAATTGAAGTTTTGAAAAAAATTGGTCATTGTTTCAAAAAAAATTTAAATGATTCATTCTCCACCCTTGATCCAAAGATAAAAAAACTTTGATTATTGTTGAAAATAAATTTTGATTGAGGCCCAAAAAAGTATTGTCACCATAAAAATGTGATGATTGAATTTTATTTTCAATTGAAACCTAAGAAGGACATTAATTTTTTTAAAAATTACATGAGTAAAAATATAGGGTGCAATATATTGGTTGTTAGGTAAAAATAATAAGTTAATGAGTTCAAAAATAATGTTATGTATATTTTGAAATTAAAATTATAGTTGATATAAGGTATGTGTAAATCTCTAATATTACAATTTTTTTATAAAAAATAGCATGTACATTAAAGATTTAAGGTATTAGCTCAAGTTGTTAGTAAGTATAATTATTGTGAAATAATATTTTGATTAATTTGCGATTAATAAAATTTTGTATATTGAAATTTTTTTCATTTTAATTACATTCCATGGTTTCATTTTGGTTTTCAGCTTTGAATTTTTCTACCTCCAAATTGTTTTAAACTAAAATTTTTAATTAATATTGGTTATTGAAATATGTGCATTTAAAAAAATTAGATAATAACAAGGTGGGGGAAAATATAAATTCAAAACCTAATACTTTGAAAAATAGTTGTTTGATGCACGTAAATTACAAACATAAAATTAAATGTCCCCCTCCCCATGATTGAGACAAGGTTTAGGGCGACTAAATAACGTGAATATGAGTTGCCTTTAACTTTCCCCTAAGTAGTTCGACTTGGGCTTTGACTTAAGTTGACCCTATTCCAATGTGACATTACTTAATGTTCAAATCAACACATTGCTTCAGATGAACACTCGAGTGTTGTGCTAACCTTGCCAAAAAATTGAACATTGAATATCACACTTAAATGAAAAGAGTTCAACCATTGGACCACACCAACTTTTTATAAATACTTGGGCTTTGTGTTGCTTTGCAATACTAAAAACAATTGTTTGACATATTATAGTCAAGATATTGATATATTTTAATTTGTTCCTTGATTTTTACAATATCAAAGCAAAACTTCATGCTCATCTAAATTTTCCATGAAATCATTTCCATTAATTCTAGAATGCGAAGTTCAGACTTTTACTTATGCATTGATGACACCAAGAAATTCATGAAACCATAAAACTTCAATACCATATCATATCTCTTTGCTCATGGGTGTTATATGCCAGTCTTGGCCTAGGTGAATGGTAGGTGCATGAAATATGGCTGTATATTCATGCTTCTATTAATTAGGAACAAGGTGTGTCCACATTTAGTTAGTTATATTTTTGGAACATGAGGCATTCCCCCAGCATAGAACCCTAAATATACATCCCTCTCCAAAATAAAAGCATGGTTTGTCATGGTTCCCTTTGTGCTCCCCCCCCCCCCCCCCCCCCCCCCC
>Ga0209208_10002914_pt1 | contig 24612 bp, 17 predicted proteins | sample S1TSphfallax_3_FD_187694 | JGI IMG/M metagenome (GOLD analysis project Ga0209208, IMG submission 187694) | Host-associated microbial communities from peat moss isolated from Minnesota, USA - S1T2_Fd - Sphagnum fallax MG (SPAdes) (version 2) | ecosystem: Host-associated > Plants > Peat moss >...
TCCAATACCAGTACCAGGCTGGTGTGAAAGTACTCAAAATATAGCAGTATCCGAATTGTGCCTATGTGAAAAGGGATATACCAGTGACGGGTCTTTGGCCTACTTTACACTATGAGTCAGGGCTGAAAAAACTTGGGGCCATCTTTGAGCATTTTTGGCTTGTTGTTTGGCCTCAAGTTATTATTAAGTGCTGGAATATTGGCCCCAAGGTTTGCAAATTGGCTCCTCAAATTTGATGACAACCTTTTTCAAGCCTTGGGGCCAATACAAAAGCCACAAAGTTCAGCATTTATTAGTAACTTGAGGCAGATTGAAAATATTTTGCTCTAATTTCAGCCTTGACTCCTAATGTAAAGCCCATGGGGCTAATTTCAACGTTTGCACCAATAGGAATGGCTTGATTTTGAGTTGGACATTGGCCTTGACTCCTAGTGTAAAGCGGGCCTCAGACTCAAAAGATCTCATGTCACCAAAGTTTATTATAATCAATTATTAAGGGATCATTTTGCGTTACATGTTTTTATTGTCCAATGAATAGCTACAATTCTCAATTTGGTACTTAGTACCTAGTGTTACGTTACTGAAGGTGCTGCTGCTTATGAGGAGAAAGACATGAATGAATCATGTGCATTGTTTTGAGGCTCCCAAAACTGCGATGCCTGTTGTTTCTGGGCAATTTTACCTCCCTTCCACAATTGACATGTCGTTGCATGCCTTATTTTCATTCAAAGCCCCCCAAATTAATGTGGACTTCTCCAGTTAGTATGCCACTTGGAACTTATGACCAAGTCCAAAATTCACACGGTTCCAAAAAAATTAATTAATTAATTAATTACATTTCTTCTAAGGCTACTGAGTTTTGGGAAAAACTAATTTTGGCTTATGAACCTTTTAGGGGTTAACCCACTTGTAAAAAGACTTTGATAGAACTTGAGGTGGAGAATGTTTAAACTGGTGTTGGTTGGGCTGTCAGCTGTTAAGATATACACATTGTGTGCATGTAGTGAAGCTGTGCCCTTTCAATCTTGAGATGAACTGCCAATAAATGTTTAGAAGCTTCCTGCATGCCTAGGTTAGGGATGTACCCACAGTAACCCATCTAAGATACCTTCTTAACTTTGTGTCCTTGTCCTCATTGTCCTAGGCAGGCTTTCCTTGTGATCCCCAACGATGTTTATTTTTCTTCCAGAAGGTTGGCTTCTAAGACAACTCACAGGGATGTAGTGCAAGGGATAACCCTTTTTTTTTCTTTGTTTTTTTTTCCAGCAAGGTGATTGCTTTGGATTGAGCTAAGTCTTTCTGAAGTGGATGTCATAATGAGTTCAGGAAAACAAGCAGCTCATCCCATAATGTCTTCACCAGTTAAGTAACAACATTCACAAGGATGATCAATTTTCAACATACTAAATTGGAAACACATGGTGTTTAGCATGGTGAAGCCCCAGTGGATCCTTCAGCTATGCTTCCATTTTTCTGTAGTGAACTCCACATGACCCTAAAATGTAGAGACACAAAACTTTAGCCCTTTACTGAATGCATCCGAATGTCTCTACCCTTCAAACTGTGAACTCCGGCTACTGTGCTATTTGCTTGTGTTGAAAACATGGGTGCCATGAATGGCCAAGTTACTCTACAAAGAGCACTCACAATCTGATTTTGCATGTAACAAGAATGTGAATTCGTTTGTTATTGGGCCCATGTATGAATCCTATAGAGTCACAGATTTCAGGCATGAATGACACCACCCATAAACAGGACTAGAACGAAAGCAAGAAAAAACTTATGCACATAAAACATACGCCATACACAAGTAGCCCAGGGTAATTGAATGCTAACCCTCAAGGGACTTTGGCCATTGCAATGGAGTGAGTTTTACACCCCAAAGCCGTCCCAACACATCACCAAATACAATGCAAATTCAAACAAAAGAAGACCCTCCCATATGCACCAACCAGTGTTTTTCTTTCAGTTTTCTGATGTAGAATTTTTAGCGATTATCACAAACAAGATTGTGTGTCAATTGACAAAAGAGTTTATAGAAAACTGTAAAAACTGTAGAAATCTTGTGAAAAACTGTCCCATTCCTAAAAAGTGTGTCCAAATGTGGCAAAAATTTCCCCAGAAATTTGTTTTTTTCAAAAAAAAAAATCAAGTCTTTTAAAACAGGAAATTTGTTATAGTTCATCACTTTTTAGATTGTTGAGCTCACAATTTGAAAACTTTTGCCTACAAAGAAACATTGGTGCTAACTCCTAAAACTCCTCGCATCCAACCCATAAGAGTAATTCCACAACGCCCTACACAATACTTTTCAAATGAAGAAGAGTCAAGTTTATGACAATTTGGATAATAAATTGACTCTGGGCCAATTTAAATGCACAAGGGGATGTAGTGCCTTTTGCAAGCAATGTGAAACATAATAGCTACTCTTGGCTCACCAAAGAAAATGATTGGTCCAGGTGATTTTTTGAAAATAATGTTTCATCTTTTATTATCCTAATTTTCATGTTTTATGTGTGGAGCTCAGAAATGTTAGTAACCCATTTTGGATGTGAGAAATGTTGTTGAAGGGTCAAATATTGTCTATGGGTGGAGTTGTTCTATTAGTATTTGTGTTTACAATAAACTTGAGCATACACCCACTAGTGCATCAGCCATTGGAAACCCATTATGAGTGAGTCAAGGATGAACGAGTCAAGGATGAACCACAACTAAGTTACCAAAGTTCCATTGGATAGTCTATCATATAGACCTCCTACTTCCCTCTTCACCTACCTACACAAGAGGATAATATCATGTAGGTGGTTATTAGGTAGGTAGATGGATGTGAATGGTTAATACATAGTACCTAACCTATGGGACTTGAATAGGATGAAAAAGTTATCTCTGGTCCACAAACCATCCATCCTGCATCATGCACTGGTGGGTGCACATCCACTCTTTCTGGCCTGCATAATTAGGCATGAGAGTAGACACTGAAAAACAGTTTTTTGGCCCATGCAACAATTACTGAACAATCATCATCTGGCAAACTTTTGGTTCTGAACCCTAGTCCATAGAACTATGTGTGTGCTAAGGTGATTTCAATACTTATTGTAAACAAACCACTTTAAGAACAATTCATGATTTGGAAGAACAATTTGAGTAAGCTAGTGAGTGATAAGCTTAGACAAGCTTGAATTCATTTGCAATAGGCAAAAAAGCAAATGAACCTGCCAAAGAGTCATACTTGGTGATAATAAATCCCAATTCACTACCAAATACTATTATCTTCGTCATTTCTTCACATGTCCTTGCAATAGTAGTATTGTCATGAAGCTCATAGTGTTCAAAGAACTGTCATTTTCCAATGAACAAAGATCTAGAATGCAAGTCACTTCACTATTGCTCTAAAGTCTTATGCTTGAAAATGGTGGAGGTGGACACTTTGTGCCATAGCTTGGTAACTTAGTTTGAGTCATCATCACGTAAAGATAAGCTCTTACTTGTGAACCGTGGCGATCTAGAAAAAAAGGGCTTGTAAATATACTATGGAGAACACTAGTGGTGGGCAATTATGGCATTATCAACATAACCCAAGTCTACAACTAAACATGGGTATGGTTTTAGGTGGATTTCTTTTTCTTAAATTCAAAATTGAATCCAGTTCAAGTATGGGTTCTCAAATGCCAAGCAATTTTGGATGTAGAATTTTTTTTACTTTTAAAGTTTGGTCAATTCCAGGTTAACAATTAGGTTTGGGTAGGTTTCAATTAGTCCTAACCAGTTTCTAATTGTTTTGACGCCCAAACAAGAGGAGCCACTTGAGCACCACCAACAACAAAAAGAAAAAAACATGAAAAGCCCAAAGGAGAGGAACCACTTAAGCGCTAACCAAAAAAAAAAAAAAAACATTCAAACAACTTAAAGAAAAGTGAACTTTGGACAATACTCTTTTTGAACTGAAAAGTTACATGAATAAAAATATAGAGTCCCATATATTGATGGTTGGGTAAATTTTATACTTCAATTGGTTTTTAAATAAAATTAGCAAAAATTTGACGAATCACTGCAAAAGTATATATATTTTTAAAACTTTGTCACAAATTTCCTTTTTAAAGGAAAAAAATCCATAAATACATGAAACTTTTTGCCAAAATTAGCTAGAAAATTGTCCCATCTACCTACAACATTAAAATGTGTTTAAGATTTTTTTACTTTCATATCTTGAATGTCACCAAATTTGGGTAAATATTATTATGGATGATTATCACTTGAGCACCAAAATTGAAAGAAAAAAAATACACACACACACAAAAGGGTCGGGCTCAGTCTCAAAACCAACATATAATTAATATATGGCATTAAATAGAATAAATTAGGGAACATATAACACATGTACAAAGGACCTAGCAGTGATTTACATATCTAATATATTAATTCACTACGTCTGTCTATGACGAGGGTTTTGGGGGGCGGGGGAGGGAGAGGCCAGTGAAGCAACGGGCGACCGGTGTCAGTCTATGATGGGGTTGGACCATCACGGTTTCCGCACCGGCCAGGTGTACAAACCAGGACTTAATCTCCACAAAGCATTGTAGCCGTCCAAAGGGAAGGAATGACGGTCGAATCGTATCTCTTTCCCACCGCACCAGAGGCGGATATAAAAACCTTCCCCTCCCCCCCCCACTACCGAAAAAACCGGCGGTTATATAGAGGAACGTGTTTTCGGAAATTTCCAAAACTTTCAGGAACCAAGGTTCAAAATGTTAGAACCGGGGTTTTGGGTTTTCTCACCCCCATCGGGTAAGGGAATAAATACCCGGACTGATAACTTGAGGGTACACACGGCTGGTTCTGATACCCGCACAACGTCGATCAGGACCACTGCGCTAAATCACAATATTGTTTTTATCTGTGGGGATATAAATGCCTTAAGGTGGGACCGACGTGTGTTATTTCCGATTATGGCGACCAAACAAAGTGGCGTAGCCACAGGTGTCCGAAGGTCACGGGTACCACTAGTTATATATATGTTGTTATTCTTTGATTAGGGTTTTGCTCAATGATTTTTCATTTGACATATATGAGCTTATGGACAAATTGTGAATCTTTTCATCACTCCTCATGATTTCAACTAAATTTCAAATTTCAAAAATATTTATAATATCAAAATTCAATGCAAATATAATTTTTAAATTACGTCTAGAATGGTTTTTTAATTTTGAATACTAAAAATTTAGATAATAATAAGGTGAGAAACTTTAAAAGTCCTTCACATAATACCCTCAAACAATATTTTCTTTGACTCAAGTAGTGTCAATTTTAACATAGAACGTCCCCTTAGAACTTAAACATGAAAAAGAGAAAAGATATGGAGAATGAAGAGATAATTAAAGACATGATTGAAAAGCAATGTGCCAAAAAAAAAAGGGAGGATGACAAGAAAGAGGACATAGGAAAGAGGTGGCCATTGACCACACAACCTTAAAGAAGAACTGGAAATTCAAATTCAAAAATGGTATGGTTCAATTTTGAATCAAAAGTTGAATTATAACCAATTGTCAATTCTAGATTTTTCAATTGTCAAAATGGAAAACCTTGGGCATGGGAGAACAGTAGAACTTATTGTTAACTAGTGTGGCTTGTGTGGTTGGCCCGCAAGAGGGAACTCATCACCCAACTATTTCTCCTCCTAAAACTTCTAAAAACCAGTTTAAACTGTTTAATTGAGTTTCTAATGACAAAAATTATTCAAAATTCAATATCTCCCACATCTTAGGTCTAAAAATTACAAAACCACCTCCATGAAATCCTACTCACCAAGCACTTCCCATCGAATGTGTGCCCCCTATATTTTTTTGTTTCAATTCTATTGAATTTCAATGACAGATTTGTTCAATATTCAATAACTCTTGTATGGTAAGTGCAAGCATCATGAAACTAAAAAATGATGTACACCTACTCATTGAGGGCTTTCTAATAAGAGTACCAAGGGCATGATGAGGGGCACTGTGGATTGGGAGAGATCTCAACTTGACAAACAAACAAAAGCAAACCAACTACCTTTCTTAAGAGATAGATGTGAAGGTGGGACTAGCTAGGTAGCTAATTGAGAGCTAAAACAAAACAAAAAAAAACAAGTTAGTGTTGGGCGTCCATTACAAGGTGGCAATGAGGTTGATTATTCAATTGAACCTTTGACCCACAACATTGTCTTTATCTTCCCTCTTGCTTTTTCATGATCTATTCAAATGGCCAACCATAAAATTTATGCATTTGGGAATCTTAGGGCAAACAAGGTGAGCTTACCAAGCTCACGTCTCAAGAAATTCAAGGGCAAGAATGGCACTAATAGTAGCATGGTCGGTTGCCAAATGTTTTTGTTATTTCCTTCTAATCCATGTCCTAGGCTACAGTTCAAAAGGTTGATTGTGAATGAGCTATTGCAATTGGAATTTACTCTTGTGCACCTACAATCTCATATACACATTTTAGGCATTGATGAGCAAGATAGGTTTGCTACATATGTGTTGATTCAGTAGTCATAAATGGTGTGTGTAGTAATTAATTTCTTCTAGTCAAACTTCTGGATTTGTTATCACATATTACCAAATGGCATCTGAACATACCACCCTTGTCAATTAGGTGTTGAGAATCAGGTTGACAAACAACTAATATGTACTTCAGAATTATTCCAGAAAATGGAAGGTGACATTAAGATTACTAACAAATAAAATATAGTGTGTAGGTTTTGGAATTTCACAAATGCCATGAACCAAAAATGCATCTGGTCATTAAGGTCCACTTGCTAATTTAAGTTGTGCAAAAAGCACACTTTTTACAATTTCGAACAGCATGCAAAGGAACAACTTTTGAGTGCATTTGACCTTTGCTTTGAAGCTCCACAAAAAAAAATGACATCTAACGTATTGTGAAATGGCCCATTTCTAAAGGTGTCGATAGGATTACAGTTTGCTTGGTTAGAAATCGACCTATCAGATTTGATCAATTCATGGAATGCCATTTTCCGCTTGGACAATGGCACTTTGCACCAGGATCCCAACAGTGACAAAATGCCTTTTGCAAATAACCCATGTTTTTAGATGAACTTGCCCAACATCATAGTTGCAAAGGCCTCTCCAAGAAGGCAAGATTGATTGCAAAAGTATTCTCCAGCAAATGATACTTCAATGAAGGCACAGTTGATGACGTATCCTTTTACTGCCAAGAACTCTGTATCACCTTTACTGACATTTGACGTATGTGTAAACTGTTGTCCTTGGAAGTGACTTGTAGTCTTTTTCATTCTTCATTCCTCTGCTGGATTTGTAAAAGTGGCACCAGAGTTATTTTTGTCAAGGAAGACAATATCACTTCAAAAAAGCTTGGCTTAGCTCTTGTGGAACAATGGTGTGTATTCCAGATACTATGGCAGCAGCAACCAGCTCACCAAGCCAGGCATGATATATGAGCCCCCGAGAACCAAGGCCTCCTATTAACCAGCAGTCAGTGTCCAGTTTAGGCTGCACCAAAGTGTTGATGCAACCTGCCAAAGGCAATGCACCTAGTGAAGTGCGTGGAGGCATAGCACGCACTCCAGCTTGCAAGCCTGTCACTTCCCACTGCTTGATGGATGGATAAAACATCTCAGCATTTGGAATAAGCTGCTCCCAGACAGCTCGTTCCTCATCAGCCAATACTTGTGTACTTGTGTTGCCACAACCCCAGTGTTTTGTGGCACCCAACACCATTTTTCGTTGTCCCTGTAATGCTAACCATGTGCTGGAAAGAAGATTGGGCACCTCTTCTCTATATTCTCTGACATTCACAGGTCATGCAGTTACAACACAGGTGTTACAGAAAAACTTTAAAATTCCTGTATTTGGGTAAAAATAACTTTGAGCATTGCTAGCTATATCATGACCTGTAATGGGTGTTTATCAATAACTGCCCTAATTTTGAAGACTTATTGACAGCTGTCTGAGGACATGAGAGGGCCACAGTCATAGAAGAAAGACATATCAATGTGGCAGGACTCAAACCACTTCATGATGAGTCATATCCAGGTCATGCCTTGTATGGTAAGGTGCAAATTTCTTCTTAAACTGCAAGCAAATCAGAAGACCATAGGGTTTAGGGTTTAGGGTTCCTGAAAGCTAGTAAATTGCACAATGAGTTCTGCCACCAAACAGTGAAATACAGCCCCCTGTATTTGGACATACTAGTTTTGGTTCCAGTTGCTCTTATGCCCTTAGAAGTTAATGATTGCATCGTCAATAGGAAAGTGGGAACAAAGAATAGAGATAATTACAGAAAAGATGGAGGCAAATCAAGCTGTGCCACAACTCCACGACACATTGATAGGGTAAGTTTGCCTGCCAACTCAGGAAGCATTACCACATTCGCTCCCATACACACCACTACTGCTTCATAGCCTTCATAAACAAACCAACAAGTTTTCAGCACAAGTTCTTGTAGAATATGAGAACAGTCATGAGCAGAGTGCAAAGAGTCTATATCAAATTAATTTGGTTTCTGAGTTCATGAAGAATACTCTTTGCTGTTGAAAGTTATTGCAACTAAAAAGAGAGAGCAACAAGACCAGGGTGTCCAGATTTCTCTACTTTGACTCATTTTGTTTCTGGAAATATGTACCAGAAAGCTCAGAAAGAGTGCTTATACGTTGTTTCAACAACACTGCCTGGGTCCCAGGGCTCCCCACACTTGAGGCTTTCCTTGCAAATGTCTGGCAAGCCATCCACAAAGCCTGCTAACCCCATCCAATGGAATGTCAAGTCATCATTGCCTTGCATCAGCAGTTTAACAGCAAAATGACCTTTTTCAGTTGCCAAATCCAAACAAATCTGCATATGTATCCAAAATATTATGGTGTCTCCTCTACAACATTGGCAGTAATATCTCTCATAAGAATCCAAGAAATCACAATTCTCACAATTAAGAAAAGGCAAAGCAAGATTAACACTTCTATAGCATCTGCAGTAACCCTTTGATAGCAACCCAACATTGAAAATCAAAGCAAGGAGAAAAAAAAACCAATAAAAGATTGTGTGTGGTGTTCTACCTCAAGATACCGTCTTGGATGCAGATTGAGGCCATGTGGCATGAACAAGGCTACACTGTTATCTGGTAACACAAGACCTGGCACCAGAGCTCTTGCTTCTTCTTCCTCCAAGCACAATACACCTGCATCATTTGAATCCTCCTCAACATTCCGCACCTGCTTTTTAACCCATAGGAGAGATGAGCATCAGACAAGGATGGAAAAACATGATGCAGCTACATCATCAGTGGATACTATGGCAGGCACAGCATCTCCAGATTGTGTCACTGTGAGGGACACAACCAGTGTTGGTAGGTTCTTTACTTTTATGAAGAACCTCCAGTTATGGTTCTTTAAATAAAATTAGAATGGTTCCAGTTCCACCCAAAAAACTGAACACCAGGTCCAGTTCTGGTTGGTTTGTGAAAAAAATTCAGGTTCCCATTCTGAAAATCAGACCCAGTTCCAGTTCTGGGTAACCTGGTGTGAAACCGGTGGTTAACCCCCATTCCAGACTTTTTGGGGAAAAAAGTCTAGAACCAAAAAATTCAGAATTATTTACAAAATTTCTGGTTCTGATTCCAGAAACAGGTCCAAGTTGAGTTCTGGTTCCAGGACTGGATCTGGTTTTAAACCTAGTTCCAGATCAAGAAATCAGACCTGGTTTTGGTTCAGTTTTTACTAACTGGAACCTGTGGTTCTAACTGGCCAAACTGGGTAACTGCCCAACACTGGACACAACCTCATGAAGATCCACTACAAAATCAGTAAACATAAAAGTGACAACATGCTGATGAAATGTTCCAACAAGCATTCTCTCCCCAACTAGCACTGTTACAAAAAAACAAAAAAAAAGTGAAAATCCACCTAGGGAACACCAAGAATTTGAGAGATTTCTTCTTCTTCACCTTAATTTTTCTGAAATCAGCTGCATGCTTTTCCAACAGTGCAGGTCTCAAAATGCCCCTGCAAGCAACAAGCCCTTTAGAAAAAACCAGAAACTTTGAAGAGAAAAATCAGACACAAAAGTAAATAATTCATTGGGAAGCAGAAAGCAAGGCAAAGAATCCGCATGCAGATTTTGGGAAACAAATGAGCAGTTATAGAGAGAGTAGCTTGCTGAACAGTTTTGAGTTTAGGAAGGAAAGATCACAGGCAGCAAAAGAACTAGTGAGAAGAAGTGGTATGATTGCTGAAAACCTTGACTGAAGGCAGATAAAACAAACCGTCTCCAAGCAATAGGACCAGTTGTATTCAAGTCTTGGACATTTGCTGCTTCTGCAATTGCCAGAAGCTTCAAAGCAGCCACCCAGCCTTCAGCTCCATTCCATAGAAGCTTCCCTGCAACCAATTTACCCATGTTCAATGACTTTTGCAATCTACACAAAAACCTCCAAAAGGTAACTACAGTTGCACAGAGGCAACAACAAAACAATTCCACAGCAAAAAGCACCACAGGTAAAGCAAACCTTTGGGAGAATATGGGTGCAGCAAGCCCCCTGAAACACCAGAAGCGCCTCCTCCAATACCACTCTCATCATATAGATCCACACTCACAGGTTCACAACTGCGTGTATGCTGAAAGCCACCAGTGTAAACCTTTACTGTCAAGCAAGCGCCTCATGAATCGGAGCAACTGACGAAATAGAATAGAATAGAAATGAGGGAGGGAGAAGCACCTGAAGTAGATGCCAGGCCACTGACACCCCAGCAAAACCTGCACCCAGAACGGCAAACCTGCAGCACGGCACAAATGAGCTTGAGACGCATGCAACGGATATAAAAAATTACAGAAATAACCCCCGAGCAATGGAAGAAGCTCCAAACTCCAAATCTTCAACAAAACCCTGAACCCTGAACAGACAAGCCCCACCCAAGGTCCTGACTTGTTGGAAAGCCCCTTTTTGTGCATGAATTCTTCAAGGATATCAAACAGAAGACCAAGGACAACAACAATTGACTACTGCATACACAGAAATGGGTCACAAGTTCATTCATTCATTCATGACTCACTGAAGCAGCACAGCACCTGCGAATGCTTGATGGGGGAGAGCTTGTACACCCAGCAACGAATGTGGCCAAAGAGTGCGCAGGAGCTGCCACACATCGTGCACAGGCCACTACTACTACCATCCCTGCTGGATCCAATTAGGGGGGATCCAATTAGGGTTCAAGCCAGGGGAGGGAATTTGAGAGAGAGGCAGAGAGAGATGGCATGCTATGTGAATCCCTGGTTTAGAGTTTAGGGTTTTGAGAAAGAGGTCGTCCCCTTGGATGTCGATCAGCGGACCACGAAGAAACAAATTTGCTATGTCGCATTGCCAAGCTCAAAACGGTGAAACTGAGCATCAGCAGTTTTTAGGGTTTAGGGTTGTAGATTTAAGGTTTGGGGGTTTTGGATTTTTGAGGAGGTGGCGAAATTATTTTTTAATTGGAATTTATTGTTCTTTTAGTGCAAATTCGACAAATTTTTCTCAGAAATTTAAAATTCTCCAAAATTTCCAAACCACAAAATTGGAATAAAAAAATAAGCATAAAAAAATAAACAAATAAAAAAATAAGACTAGATTGGTTGTTGTCTCCCTGGATGTCAATCTGCAGCAGTGTTTATTTTTCCAAATTCTTGAGGTTGGTGGGCTTAGCCAAATTTGGCTACAGGAAAGTAGAAAAGTTTAAGAATGCTACTATATGTTTGGTGACATACTAGGCCTATTATCTAAATACGGCGACATGGACCATTTTTAAAAAAAATGCTCTGTGCCATTAGCAACCCCTTTTTATCTCTCAACAGGATGCGAAATTTCGCCAAAAACAAAATCACTGATTCAGCAGGCCACTAAGAAAGATGTTATAGTGCCAAGCTCAAAACTGTGAAACCAAGCTTCAGTGGTTTAGGGTTCTAGGATCAACCTCTGTTGAGGCAACTTCAATGTATAGAAATCTGAAGATTTTTCTTAAATTTTGGTCTAATTATGGCTATTGAAAATCTTAAAAATTACATGATGTGAGCACTTTTAATTTATTTAATATATCTTTTTGGCTATATGTAGCCAGCAGAAAAAAGGCTGGTCGATAGCTGGATATAGTTGTAATTCAATTCTTCTTCTGGTCCCAGTTAGAGGGAGGGATACAACCGCCTTTCTTTAAGGGTCTCCTCTTAGTTGGGGTCAGTTCAGAAGGAGAGGAGCTACTTATTAGCACAAAATTTCTTTCTGGCTCTTTTCTGAACAAATGTAAAAGTATTGCTGTCACTCAAGAGTTTCTCCAGATTCTGGGTGGATTAGGGATGAAACACTGAAATTAGGGATTAAAAGGGGGATTAAAGGGCCAAACGAGGACCCAAACACAGGGTGAGAACTCTACTATGGATATCTCTGCTATATGAATATATGTGCAGCTGAGCTTTTGGAGCTGATGAAGTAAGTGGGTGGTGGTGTGATTCATATTAATTAGATCATGGGAGCGCTCACAACTTTTTACCGTTTTTTTAAAGGAGCCATATTGATTGGCCCATCAACAAAAAAATTGCAACAATGCCCCCAATGGGAGCACCTCTTTGGACTCCAGTTGCAGAAAAGAAACAAATGTACTCCATTAATTTCACCTTTTCAGTTTACATACATGGGAGTTGAAATCTGGGCAAACCATATGATATAAAACCCAGGTGCTATTGGGAACATTTTGAGGAATGCATTTGGGAACACTTTGAGAACTTGGGAATCATTTGAGAATTTGATGAGAACACATTGAGAACACATTGGGAACAAGGAAAAAATCCCTCTTCCCCTCGCCCTTAAAAAAGAAAAAACTGGACCCTTCATGAGGGCATGCTGAGCCTTCCCATTGGCTGCATGAAATTTCTCTTTCCAAAATTCTTCATCACCATTTTTAGCCTTGGCTAACGGCCGGGGCAAAATTTTGGGGACATATTAAGTAGTCGTGGGAGCTCATTAGAGTTATCCGTAAAGTCATGCCCTGTTGGGCCTGAGTTGCACCCCTCATTTGATGCTTCATCCCCTCTTGGCCGTTGTCCGCAAAGTCGTGAAATTTTATTAAATAAGGGAATGAAATACTGAGACTCAGGATTAAATGCACCAGGCTCGAGAAGATTTATAACTACAGTACACATAGCAGCAGCAGCGATTGATTGAAGGCGATCAGGAAAAGAAAGGACATTTCAAACTCAGTTTAGCACCAAATTTGCTGCTAAACTGAGTTTCATACCCCGTTGAAGTCCAGTGTACCTTTTTTTGTCCTGTTTTTTGAAATCTCATCCCGTATGTGACCAAAATAGGGGGTTCTGGTGCCGTCTTTTTCTGACTTTACGGATAACTTTATTGTCACATGTTTTTGTGATGGAAATGATGGTTGGACATTTTGTGCGTGGGTCACTCTGTATCTCAGAGCACGCCCAGCAGACCAAAAACTTGGCGCACTATCTTCAAATTGGTGGGGGCCTACAATCTGGCTGTTGAGGAGATGTCCCCAGCACCAACTCCTCATGCTTGAAATTCTCAGGCCTACTTACTCAAATGTTTCATCCTAGCCTCACTATTTAGAATGTACTCGGAGAGTGAGGTTTCTCACATTCTACCTTCCCCAATAGTCTCCATGTTGAAAAAATCTTCTTTTACAGCCTCTTTATAGTGTGAAAATTTATATGGTTTTAGACAGTCAAAGAACCGAGCCCACAAGATAAAGGTGTGCATGGTTTGTGTGTGGCTCTATGATTCTGAGGAGATTTTCACCCATATCACACAAAGCTAGAGAATTGGTTTAATGAGGCGCTGCTGGTCATGGGCCAGGGGCGCAATGACAACACATTGGGAACTTACTTGGGGACTGAAGATGTGGATGAGATTGATTGATTACTTTGTTCGGTGCATTCTAATTTTTGGGTGAATTTTTTTGCAATACTTCTGTTTGTGGTGTTGCACCTTGCCACATATGTTCTTGCAGCCATCGTAAATCATGCAACATAATGTAGCAGCACATGGGCACACCCAGGTTTGTTGATCCCAAGACCTCTTGATTAGAGGCAAGTTTTTTATCTTGACCTATACTACCTTCCATAGTTCCCCCTCTTGGGTAACAAGGTTGTTTTTTTTTTAAAATTATCCTTAATTGCAGCCTTTTTGGTTCACTGTGTTCCCAATGGTTGTTCTCTGTGATGGGGAACGACTATTGGAAATGCAGTGACCAAAAAGGCTCTTTGCAGAGTCCCAAAATAGATATATCGCAGTCTCCTCCTTTTTGGTCTGCTTGCATAAGTTACAAGAATAGAATATAATGCAAAGTGTATGAGATAAAGTGAGGTGATATTGGAAACATGTTGGGGAACACATTGGGAATTTTAAAAACATGTTTGGAACGAATTGGAAAACTTCATGGGAACACAGTGAGAATTTGATGGGAACACATCAGGAACAACTAGAATCCAAAAAATCCAACACCTTCGCCCCTTTTCCCAAAATGACAAAAATTGGGCTCCTTGGGTGCACATTGGCTCACCTCATTGGCTGCAAGAATTTGATTTTGCTTACCAATGTTCTTTGCCATTTTTGGCCTAGGCTAATGACCAGGGCATAGGGGGGGTTGCATACCACGTTCAACTTTCTTTTCTTTTTCAATTCATGAGCCATTTTCATAGGCCTGTCACAAGAGAAATACTTAAACTTTGGAGGCTCCCCAACATAGAAATTTCTATTCTCAAGATACAAATATAAAGTGCCTTCCTTTGGTCAACCTATATAGGTGAAAAGACTTTAAACCATGGGCTACTTGTTTGAAATGTCAGAAATGAATGACAATTTAGCAATTTGGAGGCTAGAGGAAAATAGGGAGATGGACTCTACATATATAACTATTATAAATCATAGTTTTTCAAAAGGTCCAACTTGATTAAAATATTTGCATTGATCAAAAGGATGTTTGCTTTGACTAAAAACATGAGGTATGAAAGACACATAATTTTTTTGGTTGGTTTTTTTATTAAAGTGACCATTTTGATCAATGTTAAGTAGTAAATCTAGTTAAAAGGGACAAATTTTTTAATTGGTCCATTAAAATGCCCATAGCTTAATCAAATCGATCATATTGAATGACCATGTTTAGTCAAATTGGGCATATTAACTCAGTGAGTTAGTCTACTTGTTATGCCTACTAGGCTACCTACCTACCATCTACCTACCTATGTCCTACCTACCTATTATTTACCAAAGTTACCTAATTATTATCTACCTACCTACTTACCTATTTACTTATTTATCTACCTGCACATACTCTTATATATATTTATACCTACATACCTACCTACTATCTACATACCTATTTATATTTTACATAAATAGATATGTACATCTAAAATTTTTGATAAATAAGCATATGTACCGACCTATCTACTTAATTAGGTACTTACTTAACTACCTATGAAAAAAATCAAAGTTCAAATGTTGTTATACACATTGACAAAGAATTTATTAAAACTTTAAAAAACATGTTAATCCATTTGGTATCATATTGTTTTTCAAAATGGTGTGGTGGTTTGATGGACAAAACATTGGTGTGGAACCAAGGAAACCAAGGTTCAATCCCCCTTACCAACATACATTATGTGGAATATGTACATTCATATATACACCTTATACATTTGTGAAATGTATGATATTTAAGTGGGTTGTGGATAGGTAGGTAGGAGGCCATGGCAGTTTGGTGAGTAGGTACTTATTATTTATTACATTTTTACATTTAAAAATTGAACTTTTTTTTTTTTTTTAACTGCCCAATTTTTTGTCCAATTTTATTAATCATAAAGACCATCTTATGGTTAGTTAAAAGAAACACTAATCAAGTTGGACATGTTCAACTTGTCTAATATGATTAAATGGTCAAATTGATCAAATGTCAAAATGACTAGTTTTTTGTTTAATTTTCCAATCAAATAAACCATGATTTGTAATAATGCATATAATGGGTCATTGGAAATTACTTTACACATGACATAAATAAGTAATTTGTTTCAATGATGAACCACCATTCATGTTGGGATCCATTAATGAAATGAATTTGTGATTGAAAACAAGTACATGTCTCATGAATGAACATGGTTTGATAGATTTTAGTTTTTCTTGGGAATCACAATTATTATATGGAATGAAGAAGAGCTTGCATGAATCCCAATCTACCTAAGATTAAAATATTTGGCATGTTCGACCATAAGTGAATGATTAAATGTTCACGCATACTCTTTGTGCTTGTTGTGACTTTTCTATAAATTGTTTTGTGCATAATTTTCCAACTTTCACAGTGATATTGTTTTCATAAAAAGTTTCATTTTATGCATGAAATTGCCTTAGTAATGCCATTCAATAGGATTATGTTAAGCCATAAATTAGCTAATAAATAGGATTGAAATAGTGTATTCATGAGTATCTACAATCTTATTATTATCATATAATGTTTTTAATACATTTTAGTGGGGTTGGGTGCAAGGACTTTAACCATTATATATTTTATGCTTTAATTGTCACCCAAAATTTTTGTATTCATTTTAATTAATAGTGACCAATTTGAATTTTTAAATTTGAATTGAAATTTGAAGCCAATGGCAAGGTCTAATTTTTAACAAGGCTCCTTAAATTGTTGCAAATCTTAACTCTTTTAAGTAACATAAAATTTAAAATTACACTTATTAAGAATTACAAATTATTAGGATTATACATTTCAAATCTTAAAAAATGATATTTAATTAACACACTATTAGAAAAAAAATGGCTTTTTTATTAGCAAATCTAATATAAAAAAACTATGCAATTTGGACAAGGGTCAAAAAGACCATTCCATCATTTTGGACAAGTTGATTTTGACATGTCCATTGTGATTGGGGTGGTTTTTTTAACATATAGAATATGGACCATTTGACTAGTCATTTTTTTTCATGTGTCAAAAAAATTGTGGCAAGCAAATAGGTAGGTAGGTTGTAAAAAAACAAGCAAGCAAGTAGGTAGGTCATAAAAAAACATGCAAGTAGGTGGTAGCTTATCCTAGCCTATTTGACCTACCTTAACCTAACTTAGTATATTTTACTTAACCTACCCTACCTGCCTTAGTTCCCTTTAAACATATACATAGGTTATAATGTTAAGAATTGAACCCTTAACCTCCCCAATGATAAACCAAGTCCTTAACTAATGAACCACACCATTAAAAAGTGTTCAACTTTTGTCAATTTTTTTTATTTCACATGTTTATTTTGACACATCGTTATAAGACCATGAGGTAAAGGTAGGTAGGTTGTAGGAGATAGTTGGGTGGGTGGCTAAGCAAATAGGTAGGTAGGTGGTGGGTGAATAACTAGGTAGGTAGGTAGGTGGTGAGTGAGTAAATAGGTAGGTGGGCGAGTGGGTAGGTAGGTGGGTGGGTGGGTAAGTAGATAAGCAAGCGGATGGGTAGGTTGTTTGTATGTATGTAGGTGGGTGGGTACGTAGGTAATAGATGTATGTAGGTAGGCATGTGTGGGTAGGTAGGTAGATAATACATCCATGTAGGTGGGTGGGTGGGTAGGTAGGTAGGTATTGCATCTAGGTATGTGTGCAGGTTGGTAAATTAAGCTAACTAGCCAAGTTAAGCTTAACAAAATACATAATTACTAAAGGCCTAATTTTAGGCTAATTAAATAAGTCAAATATACCTACCTTATCAACCTACTTACCTACCCATTCACCTTACCCTACTTATTTTAAACATACATACCTTAACAATTAACCTATTTACCTACCTACTTATACTAACTCAGTCGCCTTCACAACCTTTTTGCCTCCCTATCTACCTACCTACATACCTACCCACATATACTTATTTACTTACCTACCCATTCACCCTACCTTACTTACTTAAAACATACATATTTACCTTACTTACATACCTACTTTAACAATTAACCAACCACCTACTTACCTACATACTTAGTTACCAACCTCAACCCTACCTACCTATATGTACATAGTCACATTAACAACCACGCTGCTAACCTATGTACCTACAAACCCTCACAACCTATTTACATACCTACCCACCTATACCTATTTATTTACCTACCTACTTACCTACCCATTCACTATACCATATTTAATTAAAACATACCTATTTACCTTACTTACATACCTACCATAAAAAGTGAGCTAGCCAAATTACCTACTTACCTCCTTACATACCTACCTTAATAATTTCCCTACATCCCTACCTCCCTACATATCCTAACAACCTACCTACGTATTTACCCACCTATACCTACCTACTTACCTACCCATTCACCATACCCTACTTAATTTTAAAATGCCTATTTACCCTACTTACATACCTACCTTAAACAATTAATTAACCAACCAACCAACCTACCTACCTACCTACCTACTTAGTCACCTTAATAATCTCCCTACATCCCTACCTCCCTATATACCTTAACAAACCTACTTACATACCTACCTAAATACACTAACAACCTACCTACATACCTACCCACCTAAACCTATTTACTTACCCTAGGTCTATTATGTACCAACTCATACCTTCCTACCTATACCTACTTCCCTAACTACGTCCTACTAGTTTACTAGGCAGCTAAAATTATACTTAAATTTACTAGCTAGCTACTAGTTATTACCTAGGTATTACCTAGGTATAAGATTTTCCATACCCATGTTTCCTAAGTAGGTCTATTAATTATTAGGTAGCATATATCACCTAACTACTATATAATTTTTAGTTACTACATACTAATTAGTAATTCATTTGTTTCATTTGAATAAGACATGAAGAACAAATAATGCACTTCAAAGTTTGAATGTTGGAAAAGATTTGAAATGGAACATGTTAATAAGAAAGTTTCACAAAATTTATCACAATTTAAAGGTGTGGTGAGTTTGTTAAGGAGGTGGTAAGTACACGTGGCTGAAGAGGTCAAGGGTTCAACACCCATTCCTTACACGTTGAAGGGAAAATGTGAAGATGTTGTATAACCCTAGGCTAATGGAATGTACACCTACCCACCATGATTTAGGTGGGTAGTTAGCATCTACTTATGAACCTATTTTATAACCCACCTACCTACATTTAATTAAAAAATTCGGGTACACATTTTTAAAATTAAAAAATTGACCCAAAAAATTTGTTGCCCAAATTTTTTTGTTGGTTGATTTGACTAATCAAATAACCCACCACTTGATTAATCAAAAAGGTCACCAATCAAATTGGTCATGTCAAAAACAACTTGACTAAAATGACTAAAGTGATTTTTTTGTACTAATGTCCGATAGGGGTACTTTTTTGTCAAAATTTCCAATCAAAAAAGTCATGATTTGTAATAGTGTGGGAAAATTCAAGAAAAGATGGTTTGGCCCATTCAAGGCACAATATTGCTTACCCAATAACATTGTTCTTCTTGTTTTCTTAACAATTTTGAACTGAACCCAATATTGGTCAATATTAACAAATTGAAACCATATAGATATGTGGATCAAACATTGAAGGGGATTCCGAGTTCAAAGAATCCAAAATCTTTAGAATATATAGACTTTGACAAAAAAAATAAAAATCTAATGAGAATTCAAAAGAAGAAAGAACATCAAAGATCATAAATATTGATCAGATAGTCACATCAGAGAAGCTTTGAAGAATATAATGAGTCAACAATATATGATATTACTTAGAGATTATGATCATACAATTTCACAACCAGTAGACTATAAATCAAATATGTCTATAACATCAAAACAAAACTTTGTTAATCTGATGATTCAACACAAGACAAAAGAAATTTATAGTGTGAACAACGTTAGGTCATCAAAAGAACGTGTGTTATCAAAAGAACCCAGTGCCATATTTATAAGGTTGTTAGGTTAGCATGCATTAACTATAGCCCATATTTTTGTCAATGTGAACTCAAATAGAAATTGATTAATGTCAAAAAATAAGAAAAAAGGACAAATTATTAAAACATTAACCCTGAAGTAGAAAGTGAAACGTCACTATACAAAATGAAATAATGGTGTTTTTACAGCCGACAAGAAAAACAATGACTTTTTATTTTCGTTTTTTACAAATAAGTATATGTCATTTTCTATTTCTAGAAGAAAACTTTGTTGAAAAGTTGCAAACACAATCCAAAAAGAGACTACAAAAATTGAAAGAAGAAAAACAAGAAAGACAAAGAAGAGAACATAATTTTTCCAACATTTTGTCTTTGTAGTCTAGGTCTTTAGATAGAGGTCTGCCATTTCCATTACAAAGAAACTTTGAGGAAATATAGTTTTAGAAATCCTAGAAAAAAGGTAGGCATAAGTGAATAGGTTGGTTCAATTTTCATTTTTGACTCTTAAAAGGAGCGGGAGCAGAATGATTTGCAACAACAACAAAAAGGACCATCACAACAATAGGAGCCTCTACATGAACAAATTCTAGAGAAGGTTTGAATTCCAAACATTGAGGTTAGGTATATTTTAATTCCTACAAAATAAAGTTTATAATAACAATTTGAAGAATATTCAACTCTAGACAAGTTTTAGAAAAGAGGAAAGAAAATGGACAAATAGAGCTTTATTGGTAGGTCTGTTTGAGATTGAATGGAAGACTCCTCATCATAATATTATGGTTGAATTTATGAACAATTGGAAATTAGATTCCAAGCACAACAAAATGAAAGTTATGATGGTAGAAGGGTAGAAAATGATAGATAAACATTTGTTGGCAGAAGTTTTTAAAATCTGTAATTAGCTAGGTTGGTAAGTTGGTTAAGGAGGTAGGGCAACTAAGGCATAAATATATAATATTTTTTAAAAATTGGGTTAAACCTTTTTCAATTGGTTCATATTATATGGCCCATGTTTTTGAATATGAAATGTGAGCTAAAAGACTTTCTTTATATACTTTTCAAAATGCGAATGGAAAATAAAGCGTATGGGATAAATTTTGGAGGTGGAATTTAGTTGCAAACAATGTTGTGACCAAAAAGTTTAGTTGCAAATTACTTACAACTAGAAGGCTTAATCCACATTTTTTATTTTTTATTTTAATTTTGTTCAATTCATAATTAAGCAAGTAAATGACTAATTAACTAATTCATTAATTAACTAAAATTTCCATTCAATAATGAATTAACTAAGTGACCCACCTAATCAAATAATTTAAAAAACCATTTTTTTCTTAATTACATATATTAATAATCCATCAATAATTTCTAGCTACATAATTAAATGACTAACCAATTATTAAAATATTATTTAGATATATAAAAATGAATATTAAAAATTTAAATAGTAATTGTAATGATTTATTATCTAATTAATAAGTATTAGTATTATAATTAATATGTAAAACTTATATAGATGTTAATTATTTAAATAATAATAATTTAAAATAATAAAATGAATATTTATATACTAATAATATTATTGGTGTATTTATTAGCTAACCTAGACTAGTTGTTTTATTATTATTCACACTATTATTTCAATTGTTATAACTATTTTTCAATTACTATAATGAATGATGAATAATAATAATAATAATAAATTCAATTATTTACATTTATATTTGATAACTGATATTATTTTCTGCAACTACATATAATGATAAATTTATTTCCTTACTAACTACTCCTTTAACTATTACTAAACTAATTTATATTCTATGCATAAATACATAAATAAAAATTACTATTTCTAAAAATTACAGAAATTATTTAAAAATATTTTTTTTATTACTTTTAAGATGTTAACATTTTGTATAATTTAAGTTGTAATAGTACTTAGTAACTATATATATGTAATTATAAATAAAAATATAATAATGTGTAAAAACTACATTAAATTTTCTTGTTACATTAAAACTAATATAACTTTTTCAAATCAGATTAAAAATGAAAAAAAATTAATTTGAAATCATGATTAACTAAGTTTTATTATAAATGATGAAACTACTCTAATTAATGTTTAAGTAAGGTAATTGAATTTATTTTACAATATTTAGACAGTGAGTATAGTAATTAATCTCTTTAATTGTAAATTATTAATTATAAATAACAGATACAATAATTTATTGTACTTCAATTATATATATAGAATAATTACATCAATTTATTTAATTATATTAAGATAAATATATTTTAAAACAGAAATTCTAAACATAAATTAGTTGTAATTATGAATACCAAGTTAAATTATAAATAATATTTAATTACTGTAATACTATTCTTATTTTTAATAAAATAAGGATATTTATTACTCAAATTATTAAATATCACTGTAAAATTCATGTTATTTTTAAATATATATATTATTGGTTGTGTAGGAAATAATTTATTTTTAATTCCGTTGTTCTAGTTATAATAAAATTATTATGAGTACTTTAAATATATAATAATTTGAAATATAAATTCATAATTTAATTCCTTGTAATATAATTATGTAATTATATCGATTTTAAATTTTTTTATATTAATTGTAGTAATCAAATTTTCTGTAATTATTACATTTTTTCTATGATTCGAAAATAATAATAAGTTCCGTAAAATATACAACCATTGTACATAACATGTTGTATACACATGTACATCGTAATATCAACCCATACATTAGTGGTTAAAATGCACTTAATATCCCATTATAAGCCCATACTCCATGGAATACATAAAATGCACTTTGAATTCATATAGGGTTGCAACTTATTTGACCATATTTGCAACTAATGGAACTTAGATGGGTTTTTTTTGGATGAAAACCATGTTAAAAGTTGTTCAAATGGAAGAATGGAGAAAATATTAGTCACAAGTTAGTTACAATTTAAATTTAAACACAATCAAATACAAAAAATAGTTGCAGAATTAACTCATGATAGTCGTAAATCAATTTGTGATGAAAACTCATTTTTCTTCTAATGTTTCACTTTGTTACCATTATTTTAAATTGGTCTTGTGGGTCAACCTTGTCTAATGTTGTTATATATTCATCCCACTCCACATTGATGAATGCTGATATCTCTCCATGCTCCCAATTTGGTTGTGTTGACTTCCTCAAATGGACTTCAATGGATGCATTTGAATTTGATTTGTTCTCTTATTTATTTTTGTTATTTTTACATTGAATTGTAAAATGTGAATTATTTATCATGATTGTTCTTGTGTTGTTTTTAATGCATCATGGGAAAAAAAAGAATGAAGATAGACTAAAATTATGTTTGCTTACCTACTTCATTGGCTGGGTCACTACAATTGTCCATGTGGAGATTGCAAGTTCTTTCTCATGTGCAATGACAACTTATGTTCATCATTATAGAATTTTGTGAAGGTGGGTGCTACTTCTGGGCATTGTTGTGGGCACTACTGTTGAATATTGTAGGTTCTGGATCAATGCTATTGAGTGCTGCTGTTTGAGCCTATTGAATCCAAAAGTTCTTGTGATAATGGCAGGCAATGATGGCCAATAAACACAATGGTGAAATTAGTTAACATTGAATTATTCACTCTATTTTGAGCTTAATACATAACATTACTTTCCATGATATAAACCTAGGTTTTCAAATTTTTTTGATGACAATTCAATTTTTTTTTATAACTATGGCATAACGTTGCATGTGAAGTGTGATGCCGATTCATCATGTTATACAACATTTCAGGTGTGAATAATCATTTGGATTTCTAATTCTTAACACTTAATTAACACCAACTTAACATTGACTGTGAATGATGCTTTATGAAGCTAAACATTAGTGTGGAAGAGCCATAAGCTTATTTTTATGGAGTTTTTGGGTCATTCCAAGGGATCTTCTTGACTCCTAGGACTGTCTGACTATTGACCTTCTAGTTGGCTGATGAACCTTTTCAAACTCTTTTTTTAAGGACCTGACCTGGAATTGGATTCTCACTTCCATTTATGTGTGGGAACTGGAATTAAAACCAAGATAATTCTTTCTTTTTAAAAAAAAACCAAAATCAGAGGTTCTTCCTTAAAGTAAAAAAATCACAAGTGCCATCTCACTTGCATAGTCACACTCTTAAAAGTTTAAAAGTCGCCCAATCAGCTCCACCTCACCCCAAATATTTAGCCATGTATGCTAATTGAAACCTGAGCTCTATAGCCACCACCTCCTTGGCAAGTTGCAACTAGCTACACCTGAAAAATATGAGTAAACATCATCCCAAGTGGGGGCAGGGAGGCCTGAAGAAGGCACCAACGCCAATTCCGTCACATGCTCTTTTCTAAAACAAGTGTGAAACGTACAACATGGAAAAACACATGTCATATAGAGTGTAAGATTTTTTTTTTTTGACAAATTTAGTGTGAACATGGCCTAATAACTTATAAAGTCATTGGATCCTACATCATCATGATGTAAGATCCATCGTCCAACACATTGAAAATATTAGTAGTAATAACAATAATAGTACTAAGGATAACAATAGTAAGCATGGTAATAATTGTATAAGTGCTTTTTCTATTACATACTTTGTAAGTACTACTCAGTCAGAGGTTTTTTTTTTTTTTTTTTTTTTTTTTTTTGGGGGGGTTTGGGTTTTT
>Ga0209208_10002916_pt1 | contig 24598 bp, 25 predicted proteins | sample S1TSphfallax_3_FD_187694 | JGI IMG/M metagenome (GOLD analysis project Ga0209208, IMG submission 187694) | Host-associated microbial communities from peat moss isolated from Minnesota, USA - S1T2_Fd - Sphagnum fallax MG (SPAdes) (version 2) | ecosystem: Host-associated > Plants > Peat moss >...
ACTGATGGATTTGTTTTTGTGGTGGTGGGATCGGTCTCTTGCCTTCCATGAGTTGTGTGCTCTTTATGCCGGCACAGGTACATTCGCTCTCTCTGCCAATATGATGCCATCATTGAGGTTTACTCATTCAAGTTGCGGTACGTGCTGTGTTAACCTCTGTTGCCCAGTGGTAGTGGAAATATACGGATGGTGGTGGGGTTGGGGCTTTCTTCTTGGGAGCAGATGTGACATCCGCTCCGAGGGTCTCCCCAAGAATGACATCGCCACCCCTTGGGGAACACCATCACTTTCTAAGCACATCATCAACTTTGTCCCTATAATAACATCACTTCTTCCCATTGAGAGTATCAACATCTCTTCCCCAAGCACAATATCATCTTTTTATTGTGAAAATTATCCTAAATCTTGTTCAAGGCACCAAGCACCATCACTTCAATCTCTTCCACAAAAAACACAACATTCTCATGTCAATGGGGAGCTTGAGGCCACCTCTCATTCCCCAAGGAAGATCACCAACAACTCCCCAAGGAAACACTAGCCCCAAAGGATGTGTCTTAAAACACACAAATTTCAAAGTAGGATTTATGTCACATGACGTGACTTTCTAAATAAAGATTTTTTCCATCCTTGATCTCATTATTGCATACATGTGAGGAATTTTTTGTTAACAATTTTTTCTTCCCTAGATGTTGGAAGTTCAACTTCATGCCCAAACCTCCTACTCCTCTCTCTTTCCAAGCAATATGCTCTTCAAATATCTTCCCATGCCATACCCCATAATGATAACCACATTTGTCCATTCATTAAAAAATATTGATTGAAATTATCATGGAAACTTAAATTGTCATAAAGACATCTTTGAAATATTGACAACAATTCTCTCCCTAATGGCAAACAAATTGTATTATGATTAACTAATGTCAATCAATGTAAATTTAGTCCCAACTTTCATATGTTCATTTTATGTTTTTTTCCTAGTGAAACTTTTGAGCTCCCATTCATGGGTTACACATTTTGTGACTAAAAAAATGGCCAACTATATATTAATTAATGTCACAAGTATCAAAATTGGTGGTGCAACATTGTGCCAAAAGTAAATTTTGCTCAAGGTTTGTAATATGAATTACAACACCTTTTTAATGAGATTTTTAATTGTCATGAACTTCATTCAATGAAAAGAAAAAAATATTTGTCATAGGTTCAACATGCCTTGTATTTACAAAACCATTCCATGGATTAGAATTAGATTTTCAAGATGGTGAGTGCAAGCAATTGAGTGAAAAAACTTAGTCTATTCTAAAGATATCCACGTCAAGTCCTACCAACTTGAAGGACCCAAAATGAATAATTGTTTCACAATGTTAGCATATCATTGTGCATTTGGACCAAAGGATGAAAGGTTAAAAAGTCATCTAAATCAACTATACACCCTTAGATCATGTGGAAATTCAAACATTCAAAAAGTGAAGCCAAGGCACAAAACATGATGCCAATGTGGCTTTAAATAGGTTTCTTGCACTTGACCTTGCACTTATCCATTATTATTATATGGAACATGTGAATGACCAATGTGTTCTTTGTCATGAACATCATGCCAAATGTTTAAGGTTCATAGTATAGAATATGTATCACATTTAAATCAATTCATGAAATATTGGACTATGGACAATGTCAGGCTCAATTTGTCCATTACACAAATCATGACAAAATATGAGCATCAATGTTTCAAGCATGGTCCCACATGGGTATCATGGACATTAAATCATTATGTGTTTCCACATAATACTTGCAATGCTATCAAAATGAATGTTAGTTTGGAATACAAATGACATCAAAAGATGTTTCAACCAATGTTAGGTTGTAGGTAGATGTAAATCCTAATATTTTTTTCACTTTCAACATGAACTAGTCAATTTATCATCCTATGGCCCCCAACTAAAGAATGTTCATGTTAAATATGGGTCATCACAAGGTTGTTGCTTGTGATGCAACATTTGTGACAAATGATAGAAGGTGTGGTGAATGATCATTTATACTTTTTCTATACATGGTGCAAACCAATGTTTTATAGTTCTTAATTTCAAAAGGAACCTTTGGTCCTAGTTTTAACTTCTTTTTTGTTCTTTATAGAACCTCCAATTTGGTCTTGAAATTGGTTTTTTTCTTTTTAAAGCCTTTAGTTTTAGTCATTTGCATAAAGAATTTAAACCCCATTTAGTTTAAGATAAGGTCCAATTCCATCTCCATTACACTCAACTAAACAAAAAAAAAAGTAATATTAGTTTGGTCAACTAATACTCATAGTTTAAGATAGAGATGTAGTATTAATTATGTACAACCAATCAAACGCAATAAGAACTTGCTAACACTTGTGTAAACATAACAAATTCATGAACCATTTTCAATATAACCAATGTGTACCCAATAAATGTTTGCAAGTTTAATGCATCAAATTAATTTTGAAAATGTGTGTTGTATTTATGGCATGCCTTTTAAACTTTGTACTATATCAATTTAGCATATAAATAAATTTGAAAATAATCAAATGAATACAAAATACCTTTTAGCACGCTAAAAAACTACACCCAATGTTTTTCAACAATGTGAAACAATATTAAAAAATTATTAAACATTATCATTCAACATTGTTTATCCAATCCTAGTCACACATCACCCAATTAGGACTCTTCAAAAAAAATCTAGTGGTTGATAACAACTCCTTTTATCTTGTTTGGACCTTACAATCAAAATTTATTGTTTTGAAATTTTGATTGAAATTTTTCTTGTTTTGCTTTAGTTTTTGTTATAAGCATTGATGGATTTCAATGAATAGCAAAATTTTGGACATTTGGATCATATTAACTCATAACAAAACATGGATATCCAATCATGGCTAATAACATTGAAGGAGGAAATGAAGTTAAATATGCCAATAATGGAGTCCAAATACTTCCATTGTTGATATTGATGTAGATACGATCAACACCATTAAATAAGTATTATTTTATCTTCCTTAGGGGAAAAAAAGATTTTTTGGAAGAATTTATGGGAAAATATGCCAAGGAAATCTTAAAGGAAACATCTTGATGATATTTCAAGGAAATATGCCATGGAACCGACATCACCAATAGTTTGGGGGCACACATTTCCCAAGAACCTCTAAACCTTAAAATTACAATGAAAAATATATCCTAAGTACTACCTTACCCAACTAGCCTACCTACATACCTACCTAGTTTAATTACCTACTTACTTATTATATATTAACCTAACTTACCTACCTGCCTAAATTAAATTAGCCTCAAAATGATCAATATTACACATATATAATCATAGTTATGTATTATAATCGTGTAATAATAAGCATGACTAGAATGGCTAACCCACAATCCAAGGACATGTCCTCCATGACTACATGACTAAATATAAAACATAGTCACAAAATGTCCTAGTCATGAATGTTAGGTTTTGGTGTAGTGCCTCAATTCGGAACAACTATGATGTGCCTCCCAAAAACCTCTAAATTTCAAATTTACAATATAAAATACTAACCTTCCATCTATTTGATCATGACATTAGTTTTATGTGTAAAGTTTAAAATGTCAATTGCACAACCAAACATATTTGTGGCTACTTATCATATATATTCATCCAAGGTATTTAATATCATTCAATATTTCCAACTAGGTGAGGTTTATGGGATAAAGTGAGGTTTATGGGATAAAGTGATGTTCTAGTCCAAGGAAAACATACCTAGGGATCCTATGTGAAAGTTTTTGGGAATTTTCCATGGATACTAATTCTCCACATTTCTCTAGAATTATTTGAGGAATACTTGATTATTATAATTTCCCCTATTATAGTAGAATATTTTTATATTTTTTGCAACAAAAAATATTAGCCTCCCCCTAACAACTTCCTTGGGAAATGTCTAGTCATATTTCTTGAGGTAGTTCCTGGGGAATACTATATGTCCAATTCATGATTTCATAATACTTTACATTTAACATAGAGTAAAAAGATGAGTGGTACACATAAATAATATTGCAAGTGGTTTATTACAACACACTTATTGAAAAACTTTTAGAATTTTGTTTCTTTGTGATTAAATATCATTTTTATTTTTTTGTCTTTGTGCATTTTTTTAATGGAGTGTTCTCTTTGCATTGTTGGTAATTTCTTCATCACTCCATGTGCTCTAAAGATGAACTTTGCACATTTTGTGGTAAATAAAGTCAACATTGTGTCCAAATTTGTGCAATTTTTAAAATCCTTTTACAACCTTTTTTTATTTCAAAATCTCAAATATATAAAAACACGTGATTTAACAAAATGACACCTAAAAACAATTAGCTAAACCATGTTTAAAAGTTGAATCACTAGCAATGAACTTCGGAAAACTAAAAATATTGTACAAAAGTTCTTAGAGTAAAAGGAAAATTTCACAATACTTGCATATAAAAACATATTGAAATTTGAAAATAATTCACAATAATGATTTCATCATATCTTTAATCATCAAGTAAAATTTGATGACATGGGTTTTGTTGTAATTTTACATTTACTTTCATCTAACATTGACAAAGTAATTTGTGTGTCTATTTTATTATGCTTACAACCACATTAATTTTTCAAATTATATGCATTATTTAGTTGACATTGGTTTGTGAGTGAAACATTGACTTTGAGGTTGGTAGATTGCCAAGTATGACAATTGGACACATACTTAATTGTTCATAATTAAGAACCCAATTTATGTTTTGGAGGATGTAGGGCTATCAAATGATACTCCCATAGACAAGGATTAAAGAATTCTTTGATCAAAATTTCATGGACAAACCCATACTCAAACACGAGTGTAGTATAATCTTTCAAAAACACTTTTAATCCAAAGCTCTTTGAACCAAACATCATTGGGAATAATTTCATCTATGATATTTGAAAACACATTGTTTCGTTTTAGAGGTGGAAACTATACATTATAGTTATTTTACATCACCAATCTTGAGACTATTTTTAGCTTGGTTGATGTATAATATGTATTGAAAGGATTAAATGTATCCATTATAACTAGGCCTAAGGCCATACTTGCAATATAAACAAAAGATAAATAAATTTTGACCCCATTTCACCAAAATAGATCAAATAAAAAAGTGAAACTAAACTCCGATCTATCACACCTCAACTGTCCTATGATAGATTTGTAGTCACTCCTAATGGTAGCAAGCCTTGTGACAAAGGAACATGCGTCAATATTGACTGAAGAGATGAAGACTGTTGCTACAATCACATTTATGCCAAAGGTGACAAAACCTTCCTACAAGCCATACACTTCTGATACCTGTATCATGTGCCAAATGCATCACCATGCTTTTCAAGAAAACACAGGTGCCATTATTTCTACAAACCTGCAACCACAAAAACATAACCGAGCTGAATGTCCATCATCTCGTTAAACATGCAAAGCTCATGCAGCACAACTTCATTGGTGACCATTGAGCAAAAGTTGAAGTGTTCAGAGAAAGACATACCCTGCACATGGGGGCTTATGGGGATCTTGACACCAACTGTCCTGCTCCACTGTTCCTCTGAAAGAGTAAATATGTTGGAAAGAAAAAGAAGGTGAGAATTTATCATGAACTTGGATTACTCATGGGAGCTTTGGGGGAAAATGATAAACAATATTAGTGCTTACTTGTGGACTTCAGTGTCAACCTAATGTTTAGTCATTTCCCAAGTCAAACCTTGACCTGGCTTGAGTCCTGGTTGTGATATCTCAAGCCCATGATTCTTAAACCTCTGCATATCTGCAATCCCAATAAAGACCCAGTGACAATCAGAACCCAGATACAATTCCATCCCTGTGAGATCCACTTGGTGCCTTAACATATATTATAGTAATACTGAGATCTCCGAAACCCACCCATCCACCCTAACCCTGGGCACCAACTCAAACCACCACCATCAACTAGATCATGCCTATGATCTTATCTCAGGGCCTTCTTGGGAGCTTAAAACACACCTAGATGGAAACATGAAACAGGGAACTAACTAAGCTCTGAATCAAGTCAAAAGGACATAAACTCCTGTGTATACAGATGAGGACTTGGGTCAAAACATACTTCTCAGCATCAAAATACGTCAGATCCAAGTCCTCAACCCAAATGAAAATGCACCCATAGGGCTCCACAATATCTGGGTGCAAAAACCTCTTAGCATACCACCTGCAGCAAAATGAGCCCATCGGTGCTCTACACTTACAACATCAACTCATCATTCTCAACATCTGATATCAAAAGGACCCATCAATGTCCCACTTATACAAACAAACAAGCCTTCAAGGCTATTGAATGTGCTTGACAAAGAGCTTATTGGATCCACTGCTGTGTTATTTAGCACAACCATTCACTACTGCTGCCTGTGACAAAATCATAGATTCCAATTCTCAGCTAATCAAATTAACATTCTTTCTTTGTTTTTGTTTTTTTGTTAGATCCAGGTTCATCCATCTGGGGAATAAGAAAGTTGGCTTAGGATTTAACAAACAAAAAACAAGGTTGGAAGTAGAATGTGAAAAATCACTTCCTTTGTAGTGCTTGCCCCCAAGTTTACATTATAATCCCTCTTTTAGAAAACTAGCAGCAGGTGCAAGAACTGTTTACCACTTTGCCTGACTGCAGGTGCTGATGTGTATGCCAGTTGCAGACTAATCCAAATCATCCCATTCACTCACATGCCCATCATAATGGAACAGGAGAATTTGCCATTCCTTTGAAAACTACAGAGGAGTGCACATCATAAACTGAGATGTGCAAGGTAAAAATGCATCTGAAACTCATTACTACAAACTGCAGCAAGTTGACATGTTATGTTACCTCTCAAATCCATTCATTACAGATGATCCCACAAGAACAGGAAGGCCTGGAGAGCATACCTTGTACACACTGGTTAACAAAGTCCTTCTGCTTCAAGCCTACAGTTAGTGTGAGTAGATACTTAGGCCTGTGAGGCAAATCCTGCCACATTGATCAATAAGAGTAGAGGAACTTGGTCATCATGTTCTTGCATGGGTTTAGGGTTTAGGGTTGCATGAAGTCCTTGAATCCAGTCCAAAGCCTTGAAAAAATTAAAAAGCAGCTCCCTGAGGAGGAGGAATATGTCTTTGTTGAATTTCTACATTCTTGACTGTACTGAAAAGAGCTGCTGCAGGAAATGTCATGGAATCATATGTCAAAAGGTTTTCAAAACCCTGAACCCTAAGCCCTTAGCCTGACTTTCTGAGGTTCAAATCATCACTCCGAACATGTAATCCAACATTTACCTCCTCTGGTTACCCTATTATCCATGAGGATAGAGGTCAGAGAGTGGGGCTATTATGTCCTCAGGTAGCAACTCTGTCCCCACTGGTTGTGCTCCTGGGCAAGTGACATATCTGCAATCATCTTGCTCCTGATTTGTGACCAGTACACCTAAGAGATGTCAGTCACAACACTGAACCCAACTGTATGATACAAAGTCAACTACAGTGTGAGGAGCAGAGCACAAAATGAATACAAAACAGCTGATCAGTACCAAAATTCCAGCAGCTGTAGTCTTCAGTTATTGACTTCCTAAAACTCACCTGAAGTTGGACCTGAGCATCAGCAGTATGCTGCTGGTTGAAAAGAAGACCCATATTGGACACAATGCCAAACTGCACAACAACTTTACATCAAAATCCACAGTTCATTTGGAGAAGAGAACATTACTATTAAGATCTCATGCACTTGAGACACACATTTCATTTCAAGGGATGTTGCTACACTCATTCATTCATAGCCTCATAACATTGTGGCAACAAAAATCAAAATGAGTGACCTTCATTAGGAATGTATAGTGTAGCCCCTGAACAGGATGGATTTCAGTTGTTGCATCCAGCATCTGCCTGGCAGCTGCTGTTTCCCACATTTCCTCAAACTGAAAGAAAATGTGCAAGGTTTGATGCTGACCAAGATGGGTGTACTAATTTCATAAACAGTTATGGCACAAAAACACTAACTGATGACAATGATTCAAATCACAATACAATATCATTAGGTCCAATTCAGATTTGATAGCCCAATAACAGCCATTTTACCTTCATGAATAAGACTCCAATGGCAATTCCAAGAAGCACTCCAGAAACTGTTGATACGATGGACTGAAATGTCTCCCTACCCTCTTCTTACAAGCTCCACTGCACAAAAAGCTCCCCAACCATCAGATTTCAAATCCTACACCTTGCCCATCAGCTCTTTGTAGGGATTAGTATGTTGGAGCTTATATCCAAGGAAGGAACAGAGACACTTTGTCAAAAACTTCTAGTTTGCTAACTAACTGTGCATCGCATCATTCATTTGGACCTCAAGTAGAGCAAATTACGCATCATGAAACTCTAATTAAAGACCAGACAGAGGAAGACCTGTGTAGTACAGATCAACTGTTGAGGACCTAAAAACGAAAAACCTGTCAGGACAAAAGCAAATCTAAGAACTACTAAACCATCCACAATCATGAAATTTTAAAAAAAATTGTAGAGTTCAATCCACCAAACAACATTCAGTAATGTGTTGAGCATAGTCTACTACATTGGCACACCACCTTCAAACCCTCTTCTTAGACCACATTTGTTCCTTTGAGCAATGGTTGCCACCATCATCAAAACCCAAAAACACTTGGCGTTGCAATTCTGACTACATTGGTGCACCTCCTTATACCCATCTTCTTCTTAGACCACATTTTTTCCTTTCAGCAATGATGACTGGCATCATTAAAACCCAAAACACTCAGCATTCCAATGCTGAACACATTCGTGCACCACCTTAAACCTGTCTTCTTTGTAGACCACATTTGTTCTTTTCAGCATGGTGGCTGCCATCATCAAAACCCAAAACACTTGGCATTGCAATTCTCACTACATTCGCACACCACCTTAAACTTGTCTTCTTCTTAGACTGCATTTGTTCTTTTTTCAGCATAGTGGCCACCATCATGAAAACCCAAAACACTTGGCAATGCAATTCTGACTACATTCACACACCACCTTGAACCTGTTTCTTCTTAGACCATATTTGTTTCTTTCAGCAATGGTGGTCACCATCATCAAAACCCAAAAACCCATTGCAATTCTGACTACATTGGCTCACCTTAAACCCATCTTCCACATTTGTTCCTTTCACCAATGGCCACCAGCATCAAAACCCCAAACACCAGCATTGCAATTCTGAACTGTAGTAATCATGAGACAATGAACTTGGATTGAATCAATGTAGATCTCTGGAACAACCAAAAAGAATCATGTATTATTATCCAAGAACACAAAATGGGGGAAGCCAAAGAAAAGAAGCATTGGCCAGGGCAGGGAGTGGAATTATAACTGCAAAATTGGCCAGAGCAGCAGCAAATGCCATGATGATGAGAGAAAAAAGGGACTAGAGCAGCAACAACAACAACAAACACCCAGTCCCCAAAGCTGCTTTGTGTTCTCTTCCAATACACACGAAGGAGCTTGCCAAACTATCTCCACACACAAGCTTGCAGTACGGAGGAGGATGCATCATGACAGCCAAAAAAATCTCCAGGCAGAAGAAGCTTGCAGCACTTGAGGAGGGATGGATGCATCATCGTCATCACAGCCAAAATCTCTCCATGTAGAAGAAGCTAGCAGCATTCAGGATGGCAGAACGGCCCAAAATTTCACAAAGAGAGACGAGATTTTTCACCTCTTGAAGAAGAATGAGTGTATAGCAAGCATGTTCCCCTTCTTCTTGCTTGCTTGCTCCTCCATAATCCATCTTTCTTATCCCTAAGAAGAAGAAGAAGAAGAAGAAAGAATCCTGCAACAAACAACCCAGCAAAGGAGATTACCAAACGTTGATAGTAACCAAGATCGCTAAACCAGACCACAAGAAGGCATCTTTCTCTGCCTAAGAAGAAGAAGAAAGACTCCTGTAACAAAACAAACAGCAAAAGGAGACTGCAAAGACACTAGTTACAGAACAGAAAAAAATGAACAAAGAAAAGCCCATCAGGCAGCATTCAATCCCGACCTCGACGGAACAGTTTTGCAATCCGAAAGTCCCGGCAAGAGACGAAAGGAAGAAAGCAAGCCGCTTTTCCTTTTCTTCCACGCCAGATTCATCCTCCTGCTGGTGGGTGAGTGTGTGGGGTCGCAGCAGCAGAAGCCGAAAGCAAAATTTAGAAACAGTCGCTAGCTGATGTGAATAGCAGCAGCAGGATAGGAGTAGCAGCGGAACCATCTTCTTCTTCTTCTTCACTTTGTTGTTTTGTCTTGGCAGTTGTATCCGCGAGAGTTTTTATTTCCAGTGAAGGAGTTTTTCTTCTCTAGTTGTTGGACTTTGTTGTGTTGATGAAGGAGGAGGAGCAAGAGGAGGAGAAGGACGAGGGCGAGGACGAGGAGACCGAGGAGACGGAGGAGGCACGCAATGTGGATGGAGAGCAATTGGTGAAGAAAGGATCGTCCTTTCCGTTTGTTTCTGTTCAGGTTTTCTTCAACTCTTTTTTCCCGTCTTCTCCATCTCCAGGGAGAACAACAACAACACATCCCTTTGTGTTTGAAAAATACATCTCTGAAGAGGAGAGAGTCTTCAGAGCGTTGGGTGTCCTCTTGCGACTTTCTTTGGTTATGTTTGAGACAAAACAAAAGTTTTCATGAAGAAGAAACAAAACTCTGCCGCTGCCGTTGCTGCTGTTGCTGAGGAAGTGGGGTTTTGCTGCTTCGTTCTTTCGTGTGTTTGTTGTTGATGGTTTAGGGTTTGTGCAATTGTGTGTGGGGGGGTTATAGAAATCAGCCTCTTCTTCATGGCATGCAGATCAGTTGCCAGGTTTAGGGTTATAGACTGTCTGTTGATTTTTTCAAATGAGCATTTTCTGCTACTCACATGGATTGCAAAACCTTCAGAAATTCTTCAACCTGGCCATGTGATTGATGGATGCTGCATCGTGATGCAGATCTGGCTGTGCTGGGAGAGACTACATACTCTTAAGAAGAAACCCTAGAGCGGATTCTGAAGTTTTCACGTTTCTGTTTCTGTCTTTTCTTTTTTTTTGGGCTTCCTGTTAGAAGGAATTGATGCAGCAGTGGCAGTTCTGCATCAATCTCTTAGGGTTTTATTGGTTTTTCTTCATTTGGGTGGAATTTTTGTGCAGGACAAAGCAAATTTGGGGAGAAGAATGTCGTCAAATCAATGGCGTGAGAGAGCTGGTGGCTTCTTCTCATCCTCAAGTAAGTGAAGGGAAAATAAAATCTCCCTCAAGCTCCTTTTTTCTGCTCTTAGGGTAGCTTATCAAAAGTCTCTTACCAGGTAAGGATTTCTCCCACTGAAGTGGCAGCAGCCACAGCCTTCAGCCCAGATGCACCCTCACACATACACACTGCAGCTTCTTCAATTGATGATGATGTAGTAGTAGTAGTAGTAATAGTAGTAGCAGCAGCTTGTTAGAGGTTTTCTTGAGAGAAGATGACTTTTTTTTTCCCATTAAGATTTTTTCTAAGAGAGGTGGAGTTGGGTTCATGCAGGTGCAAAGCTCAAGCAGGCAACTGCAGTTGCAGGGGAGGTGGCAAAGACAGCAGGTTCAAGTGTGGCTGATGCTGCTGAGCGGGCAGGGTCAGTGGTGCGCTCAAGCTGGTCTCTGCTCCAACAACAGCAACAGCAGCAGCAGCAGCAGCATGGTGGTAACAAAGAGGGTGGTGGTGGGCACACCATCCATGACCGTTGGCAATCTGCAAGCTCTGCCTTCAAGAAGACAAGGGAGAAAGTAGCACTTGGCTTGCAAGACACCAAGGAGAAAGTTGTGATTGGGTTGTCTGACACCAAGGAGAAAGTTGCCATTGGCACAGTAAAAGCTGTAGAGGTACACACTATGTTCAAACTCAGGGTAGTCACCCAGTTCATCACCCAAGTTGGAAGAGAAAAATTTCACTGTAAATGATGGTTACTTGGTACACCAATGCCTCACCATCATACTGTTACTAACTTGCTTACTTACACAATTATGTGATGAGTTGAAGTTCTCTCACCTAGCAAGCTAGTCTGGAAAATATATTTTTGTTGCTGAAGAATTGCTGACCTTGTATCCATATTCATGAAGAAATCCCCAAAGAGAACATGATAAACCTAGCTGGAAATCCAAATTGTCACAAGACGTTGGGAAAAACTGGTCTGTAGCAACCTTCTCTGAGAATGCTTATGTAGGTTTGAAATGTTTTCTGTAACCAACCCATCATAACGTCAGCCTGGGATTTCATGCCTGAAAGTGTGAATATATCTCAACCATGAACTTTCTGGCATAGTAGCTGTTCACATGCCCCAACCAACAGGGAGAGAATTTGGTATGCACTTTGTTGAGCAAAACTTGATGGACTCTGGAATTTATGTTACTTGATATTCAGATAGCAAAGAAGGCGACAGTACGAAGCAGGGTCCTGATTGCTAAAATGGATTGGTGGCAAAAGGTAATCCAATTTAATTTTTTTGTTTTATTTTTGGCAACTTAATTGCAAGGTTATTTGCACCCTTTCCTTTCAGTTGAAGATCTTGTCACTCAATGAATGTGTGAAATTGAGGTTTTGGAGGTTCAGGGTCAGGTAGTATATTTTAGTCCTTAAATCTGTCATCCAAACTTGATATGGTTGATTAGAGCTGAGTTCACTGATTATTATTTTTGGTTTGGAGGAATTGTTATAGAAGCTGGAGTTTGTTTGAAATGTAAGGGATAAATTGGTGCAGCCAGAAGCTGTAGCCATATTGCAGTATACCTTTCCTGGTGCTGAACAGGGTGGGGTTTAAGAAGAATTCCGGTTTTCAGAACTTAAGAACTCAAAGTCAATAGGTAACACAAACTTGGTCTCTCTGATCTTGTATGCTTGTGAGCTGTGTGGGGAGACTCATGTTTTGGATTTGCATTTTCTTTCTGCAGGGTACACATGAGGAGGCTGGTGAGCACCAACAAGGAACTTCACTTCTGTAATTTCTTCTAGTGGGTCTTCCTTGATGAGACATTTTGAAGAAAGTTTTCAAGATAGGAGAGGAATTTTCTTCTTGAAGCTGACTGATTGGGGTTTATTTGCAAATGAATCCTGAGGTTCATTCTTTGGAGCAGAATAGTGTCAATCTCAGGTCTTCAATATCCACATTAGATGCTAGATCCAAATTGTCTTCCCCCTTGATCTGGAAGCCTGAACTCTAAGTTCTAGGCCCTTGAAATCCCCACCTTGAAACCCTAGTATCTACACTGTTGACTCTAGAACACCAACGCAGGGTCCATGGAGCACATTTCCTGGGTACTCACTTTCCTAGAATTGGTAGCACTTTTGTACTTGGGTTTGGATGAGGAAGGGTAAATGTTGTTTGCTGCTCTTTTTGTTTGGTTCAGTATTTGGGGTGCCACTGGAGGTTCTTGTGGAGAAACAAAATAGCGCAAGGCCAATTCCACTTATTGTGATCAGATGTGTTGATTACCTTGTCAAATCAGGTAGCTTTTGTTTGTCAATCTCCCTTTGTGAATTGTTGGCTCCTCTTGGCGTTATGATTGATGGGCCTTTGGTAGAGAAGTAGAAGGGTGCTTAGCAGAGCTCCTGGTGTAAAATAGTTCAATAACATTTATTAGTTCAGCATGGGAAGATATATTGCAAAGAGCTTCACTTAATTGAGTTCTTACATGAAATTTTGCAGGTTTGCATGCAGAGTACTTATTTAAGCAAGAAGGGGATCCACTAGTGATTCATCGCCTTGTTAGTCTCTACCATGAAGGTCAGTATTCAGTATCTTGCTGAGATGGCAATTTCTTCAAAGCAATAGGTGCCTTCTTTTTCTCACGGCTCTAGCTTCAACAAGATGAAAATGGATTGTAGAACTGACTCTTCTATAGAAGTGGTGAGTCAACAGATATTTTCAATGATACAGATGTTGATTTCAGAGTATTGGTTGATGATGTTCTCTGCTGCACTCGCCTATTTACTTGCAGTAATAGTCTCCAATCAAGACTACCATTGTAGCACACAGGATTTGGATGATGAATTAGCTCAGTGATCATTCAGGTTATGAGTTATGACTTCTGATACTGATGTCTAGAGTTGGGGAAATGACACATATTCCTGTGCCATGAACAGACTGGAATGCAACATTGCCGGATGGAGTAAGCCCAATTGATGTAGCAGCTTTGCTGAAGCTGTACCTTTGCATGCTTCCTGCACCACTCTTGACATTTGAGCTTTATGATGACATCATTGATGCCCGGGGCAGTGACAGTCTTCTTTGTCAATGTCTTACCAACCTACCTGCTGCCAATTACTACACTATTGAATGCCTCTCTGCCTTGCTTCTCCGCATTAGCCAAAAATCAGCTTTGAACAAGGTTGGACCCTTTCTGTATAAAATTTAGTCTCAACCCTGATGCACTCTGCAATCTTGTCTTGCACTTGGGGGTATTGATTGTGGGTTTTCTTAGTGCTCAAAGCACAACTTTATTTACTTCAATTAATAAATGACTTGGGTCTGCTGAATGAGGACACGATAAAAACCTTTTAGCACTGGTCTGTTGAAGTGTTTAATTGAAAACATTGTCTGCTTATCATCTGACAGTTGTGTCCCTGGGTTTCGGCAGATGGATGCCCACAGCCTAGCAATTGAGCTCTCACCAGCTCTTCTATGGCGGAAAAGCAAAGTGAGCCCACTAGAATCACCTAAAAAGGAGTCTGAGCCCAAGCAAACTGTGCCTGCAATGTCATTGCGGCGATTCTCCGGTACAAAGTCCCATGGAGCCAAGGATGTTATGCAAGAAAAGGAATCGCCCCCACTGGAACAATCAAAGATTTCAGTACAAGTAACTGTCCCAGGGGATGACACTGATGACAATTGGCGGGGTTTGCAAGGTGATTTTTCTGCTTCTCTTCTGAATTTTCTATGCTATATCCTAAACCCAAAAACATGTATTCTTTTAACATATATCTGGTTCATTCAAGAAGGTATATGTACATTGTGTTGGACTACTGTTCAATTTCAAGGAATGTGCTTTGGAGGATGTACTGGCACACCTTTATCTCTCGACTGGTTTCAGTACATGAGTTTGACAGATGCAGATGTAAAACATGTTGAGCTGTTTGTAGTACCTTCATGTTAAAATGTCAACAATCTAGGGTTCAGCAATCTGTTTGAAGTCAGTATAATAAACCAACTCAAAAATTACAGGAAAAACGTATAAGATGCAAACCTTAAATGTGTCAGTTGGGGAGTCCTGCTTTGGACTATTTCAAGGAGGATTTCTTAAAAGATTGATTAACAAAAGCCAGTGTTTTTGTGTTCGGGGAAACTATCAGGAGACACGCTATTGAATGGGGATACAGAAGATGAAAAGAGTACAGATATGTCAGCACAAATTCCACTAGATGATGAGCCGGTGTCAGTGAACTTTGCAGTAGTGGAGGCGGTGCAATGTTTGATAGAACAACATGATGTGATATTTGCGAATACAGTTAAGGCAGTGTGGCATGAATTGGGTAGTTAGTTTATAAAATAAATCGCACCCATAATTGTAGCTTGTATAGTAGTGCGTTGTGGTTTCTGTTGTTATTGGTCCCCCAAAAATTCTTCGCTGCCACAGTAGAGTTAATCCGCAGGTGGCTGGCTGTTTCCAAAATTCTTTTTTGCTCAATATACTTTTGTGTAATAAGGTTTGTACTCAAGGTGGTTGATATTTGGAACATGCAGTTCTGGTTACAGTTTCTTTTGTTTACATGAGAAATGATGTGCAATTCTGGTTGCAGTTTTTTTGTTACATGAGAAATGATGTGCATTTCTGGGAACAGTCTTTTGGCCCCATGAGAAATGAAGTTCTGAGAAATGAAGTTCTGGTAGCAGTGTTTTCGGTTACAAGAGAAATGATTTGCAATTTCTGGTAGTGGCATTTTTGATGCATGAGAATTGATGTTGGGATTTCAACTTGGCTGCTTCTTTAAGGGTAGGACAAAGCAATGCTTTAACACATTGAAGACACCATTCTCATAACTAAAACAGCTGCACTTTTGTATCTGCAATCAGCCAACAACCAAACAGAAGAAATGCTAGAAGTGAACAATTCCTTAACAATTTGTTAAATGTTTGCACAGGTTTCAGAAGCAACTTAGTTGCCACAGCTTCCAGGAAGCAAAGGAAATCATCAACCCATTCCCCTTGCAATCAAGGAGACAAATTGTAAGCTCTACTATATTGGATTTAACTCTTCAAGAAATAGCCAACATGTTTTTCTAGCCTGAAATCAAAACATCCTTTTGGTTATCTTTGCTCAAACCAAATTGTGAAAAAATTTGTTCAGTTTTTGTGAATCAAGAGGGACACACTCTACCCAATTAGCGCAATACAACCAATGATTTCGACAGCATATACTGATCCCCACATCTATCTCCTTTCTGTTTGAATGTGAACCTTTTTATTCCAATGCAATCTAGTGAAAAATCAGTGGATCCCCTTGAAGGAAAGTTGGCTTGGGTGAATGAGTGCAAAAGAAGGATCCTGAAAAAGCAAGGAGTAATGAAGCTGCATGAATGGTACCTGGCTGCTAACAAATTACTCATGAAATACCCAAGCCAAATGGAAAAAAGTTGCAAGGATTGCACATCTTTGCCCTCTAAATCTGTTCATGTTAGTCTGATCATTAGTAGGACATAGGGGATTCAGAGATCTTGGAAGATAAAGGATGGATGCAGGATTCTTCCTCTCACACTCCTGGTCAATCAATTCTTCTTCTTGTAAGCCTTCTTGTACTCCTCTTTTTCCTCAGCCTTTTCCCTCTCAAACTCCTTGCCATTGCCATCCTTCTTGTACTCCTTTAACTTGTACTCCTCTGTTTTACCAATCCCCTTCTTCTCATGCTCAATTTCCTCCTTTCTCTTATGATTCTTCTCATGTTGCTCATAGTCCAACTCCTTGTTTGTCTTCTCCTCCTCCTTGTACTTGTCCTCATCCTCCTCCTTCATATGTTTCTTCTTTTTCCCAGAACCATGCAAGTATTTCCAAGCTATCTTTCCGTGGGCACCTTTTGGATAAAAGCCTCCTGGTTTAGAAGCATTGCCATTGCCATAAACTGTTGCAAAGACTTGTTCAGGTGTGCGGCCATAAGCTAAAGAGTCCTTATCGGCTGACAAAAGATTACCCTTGGCCAATTCCTCGGATCTGAGTGCTCTTGGCACCACCAACCCTTCATCCACTATGCTATGGCTGAGTTCATTCCTCAAACAAGAGATCTTGTCAGTAAACTCAGCAACAGAAATCCCATACGGCTTCACCTCTTTATGCCTGTTCTGGTAAAGAAAGCTGCGGATTATTGCATCTTGCCCTGATTCAACTGCCAGAAGTCCTGCCATGAGCTGTTCACAAAGATAAAATCACAGGCCTCAGTTCAAAATTATCTGAATTGAAGAAGGGGATGATGATATAGCAGCTGCTACCAATGCCTTGACCAACTGCACCAATAAACTAGAGATGGCACATGTGACATGATGAAACCTATAGCTGATCATTTTGTGCAATACTATCCATTCACCATTTGCACATTACCAACTTTCATCAATTGGAAACCAAACCTAGAATTGGTGGTATTGCAAACTTTTGAAGTGGCAGATTGATAGAGATATAAGAGGATGTTAAGGTTGATTGTGCATTTTGGTACCTTCTTAGCTTCCTTGCCAAATAGAAGGGGACTTGTACCCACATAACCAGTGAGACCCACATATGGAATCATGTAGGCTGATAATACATAGTTGAGACTGTTGCAATATGGATCAAATGGAGGTTTGAGCTCCTTCCCTAGTGCCTTGTCAAAAAACTCGGCCCATGTCTTGTTGCTCACATCCAGCAGTGGCCTTGGGAATGCAAACTCCTTTAAACCCTTGTGAATTGCCCTGCCAATCAAATTCAAAACCAGGTGATTAGCAGCCTGATGAAGGAGGAACTGTGTAATTGATCATCTTCTGCAGAATCGATTCAAAACTGGGAGGCAAGAGCACCAACAGAGATACTGAAAAATCAGCAGCCTGCTGAGGAATGTATACAACCCATTCAAGAACAAAAAACCCACAAAACTAATCGCATCCTTTTTCTGGAGTGTGATGATACCCAAAAATCATCACCACAATGCAACAGAAATTGATTGAGACCTCAGGAAAAAATGTTTATCCAAGAGGTTGTCAATACTCAAACAACACAACTGGAAGATGAGTTGGAGCAGAGAAATACATTAAGGATTCTACTTAGAAACTTCAAAGAAAACAATAGTCAAAACAAAAAAAAGGCAACAGAAATTGATCAAGAGCTCAGAAAGGCAGAAAGATGATCCATGTGGTTGTTGTACTCATACAAGATTGCTGGAAGATTAGTTGCAACAGAAAAATGCAAGAAAGGAGAAACTTGCTACACACAAAACATACTGGGAACAAAAATAAAATTGGATTGAAGTGGTCCAGAATCCAGATTCTGGACAGTGTGGAAATGCATGCATTCAATGCAGATCAGGAAAAAAAAATCAACTAACAAGCAGCAGCAGATTGATACAGAGGGAACAGGAGATGAGAAAACCCACCTCAGATGGCCAATTTCCTGCAGACCAAATTGGAAGAAAGTATCAGCAAGAAGAGGGGGAAGATTTGCCTTCTGTACACCAATTGGGGGTGGTCCTTGCTTTGTCAGGTAAGGAGCAAATGTGTCCAAGCCTTTGCCAACACTTGACCACAGGAAGAATTCTGCCTCCAAGTACTCCAAATTCAGAGCCACCTGAATGAGTTCTTTGTCCCAGACTGTAAACTTCACCTTCTCAAAACACTTGCTCTCTTCTGCTGGAGGAGGACAAGGAGGAGGAGGAGCAGGAGGAGCCTTCCACTCATGGTGATGATGGTGATGGTGGTGATGAGTGTGATGATGAGCTTCTGCTGTTATCACCACAGAGCTCATTGTTGCAACAGCTAGCACCACCACCCACAAACCCATCATCATCATCATCATCATCATCACATCGCCCTTGAAGAAACCCATTTCGTGTCTGCACACATCAATCCAAACAAAAGTAGAGATTGCCCTACAATCCTCAACAAGAGTTCAAGAAGAAGAAGAAGAAGAAGAAGAATTAGCTTTCAGTTTGCATGCACAGATTGAAAGATGCAACGACAACCTTCACAAAAATACTAGTGCAAAGCCCTTCTGCGAATGAACTCACAACAACGGCAAGAATTCGTCACAATAATGCAGTGCACCTGCAAGAAACTTTCGCAATGGTGCTACTGCTGCGAATGAATTCGCAGCAAGCACAGCACACCTGCAAGAATCCTTAACACTGGTGCAACTGCGACTTCGCCACACAACGGCAAGAATCCGTCACAGTAATGGTGTGCAACTGCGACTTCGTCACACCTGCAAGAATCTCTAACCACAAGAACGGTGCAACTGCGGATGGATTGGAAAACCAAAGTGCAAGAATCCCCATCACATTGGAGTAGCAGCTGCGAATTAGGAAACGACTGCAAGAATTCTTGATATAGAGCAATCTGGAGAGACACAGATCTCAAACATCTTGCCACATGAACTCCCTCTTAATTCACATTCCTTTCAGCGTCCTCAAAAATCCTCAAAACCCATTTTGTTCTATCTTACACAGATCCAGTTCCTGGGATTTCCAAGTGTGCTATGGACTGAATATGCATCTTGTTGTTTACAAGAATCCACCTCAAATTTTTATTTTTATTTTTTGCAGTTTGGGTTGCTTGGACTGAGAAGATTGCAGTCAAGAATGGCTGCAAAGGTTTTGTAACCATTCTGCAGATTGCTGCAGGAAGGTGGTCACATTTCAGGGGACTCCCTAAGCTATTCTTTACTTGTTAACCATTGGCACAACCAAGATGGAGAGGTATTCAGGCTGCAAACCTTTTTGTCTTGTGATTGGCACCCTAACCATTTCTGTGGGATGTGGGAGGCATTTATGGCTGAGTTGTCTGCACATTGGTTCAGATGGCTTTTAGTTTTGTTCATGATTTATGGACATGTCTTCTCATGTCCCAGTCTATAGAACTTTGTTGAGAATCATGGGAATGACTATTTTGTGCCTACTATAGCTACATGCTTCCCTCCATCTTGTTGTCTGATTCCAAGTTATGTGTAGTTCCACAGTGTCTGCAGATTCAAAGTTCCATTGTCGCATTACATTGCAACAACCTTGCAGGGATGTTTCTTGCGAGAATCCTGCAGTGAAGGTCTGTCAATTTAATTTGAAAATGGACAAGCAACTTGACACAGCAAAGTAAAACCGATGTCAATATTGTCGCCATATGTAAAGCTTATGAAGTGGTTATTATGGCTTTGCACTCATTGTTGTTATATTCATTTTGATGCTGGAGCTGATGCAATGGTGATCTTCCAAGAGATATTGTGGATTTTTTCTCTGCAATTGCAGATATATGATTCTTGGGAGTGATTGATATTGTTTTGCATCTGTGGTTTGGTAACAGAGATTGATTGTGATGTGTGCATTGGATTTCTTTTGGGTGCACCATTGTTGCAAACAGATGGTCTTGAGACTTTTTTTCTACAAGGACTGCAAACAATTCAACAAGTAATCTAGGTTTGTGACCTTAAATTCCTGAGCTCCATTGCTGTTGTTTGTAACATTGCACATGTGGGAATTGTCCTGATTTTCATTTCCTGCTCCCATGGACAATGCAAGGGGGTGGTTTGTTATCCGAAGGAAGAGCTAGTTTCAGATTGTATATTGATCTTGTAAGTGCATGAATGAGTGCAGACATTGCTGAGGAATTTGGTGAAGATGTAGCTGCTAGATGCTGGACACCAGGAATGTTGCAGAGTTGTGTCTCACACAGTCTACACATCAAAGAAGACATAGAGATCCCCTTTCTTCTTGGAGAGGATTCCACAGTGACCAAGGACATGCCAGAGGCGAGCACCACCTGCAAACATATCAGTACAACTGGAAGCTTGCTTCCATGACAGGCAAAAGGTCCAGGATATCTTGCATTGCCAGGATGGTGAGTCTCTTTCCAAGCCCTGTGATTTCCACTCTCCAATCACCTCACATTCCCTGTAGAAACATACCCGTTGTTCCTCACATACGCATAGAGAGAGGTGGGAGTGATGGAAGCTTGCCTGCCTGCCATCTACCTTGGAGGTAACGGGCGAGAGGCTGCCAGTCTCTTGCCCGTTACTGGGCACGGTTAGGTGTAGGAGAAGGCCCCTGTACTCAGATCCTTTTCCTACGTAAAGCAGAGCTGGGATTTTTTCACTTTTTAGCAATAGTGACATGCTGGCTGGTACCTTCCGCTGGTCAGAAGATCCCAGTACAACCTGGCTCGTACCTTCCACCGCAGAAGATCCCGCTGGTTATGATGCATTATAATTTCTTCACACATAGTCTTTGCAAGTGAAGGTCTCATTATAATACTTGTATGTGGACAGTTTAGGGTTAGGGGTTAAATATTAGGTCTCCAGGGATTTAGGGTTTAGGGTTCTCACCTGTATCTTGTCAGGACGTTGTGTTAGGGATCCCAACTGATATATTGTTCAGTACCCACCACTATTTTGGACGTCTTCTTTTGGAATTTATATTGTTTTGTGCAGGGTAAAGTTCCAAGATCAGGGCATTGCATCATAAGGGATCTAGGAGCGAGGCAATAGCTGAGTCTACCACCGCATTATGGGAATGTCTCTCAGCCTTGGGCCTTACCCAACACAAAGCATGAGGTGAACCTTATCATAAGTCATAAGAAATGTGTGGTTTTTCTTTCTAGTGTACTTGGAGAGTGCCTTACCTGGTGTATAAAGCTGGTGGGCAATTGTGTTTTCATTAGGCTCATCATCGGGTTGTTTTCTCCCATGATATCTGGTGGATACTTGTTGGGTATCATGGGATTTCAAAAAGAAAGAAAGTTGTGTAGTTTTTATGTTGTGTAACACCTTTGACCATAGGCATTACCAGAATCAAGCCCACCTTGCCTGCGCCTCATGCGAGGCCTTATTCCAGTAGTGCCTTCGACCTTGGGCTTTACCCTACACTAAACATACATAGGTCACAAAGAGGTAGGAGTGGGAGGGATCTTAAATGTCTACTATCTAGGAAAGAGAAGGATCTTATGCCTAGTACACATGTGTAAGCTCCCTTGTATAGGTGTAAGATCAGTTCCTAAATTATAGGTCTAAGATCCTTCATCTTTTTGACGAGGAAAAATCACAAATATTGTTGCCTTCCAAATGCACTAGATTTTTTTCCCATGTGCTTTATGGTATCTCATTCAACTCTCCCCTTCAAGACTACCCCCTGGTATTTTATTTCAGCCCTTTGCTTTCTGGGATTTCATTCAATTAAAGGTGTCCTCATTTGGGGACAACCCTAGTACCTTGGCCAATTCAACACTAATTATATTATTTTCAGAAATGTTGAAATTTTCAAAATTGATTTCTTCCAAATCAAAAAATATTGTGAACGATAACAGTGATATTTAAGAATATTCCATTTGTTGAAATGAAAATTTCAAAATTAATTAATTATTCGACAGAAATGTGCTGAAATGGCCAAGGTACTAAGGTAATAGACAATCAAAGTGCCTAGTTTGGAGTGAGAAGCACAAAACTATGACAACAAAGTTTGAGACAAATATAAAATCTTCCTATTGTCCTACCTTTTCAGGTTCAGCAATATATTTGTAATGTTGAAAGTTAATGAAATTACCAATGTTGTGCAGTTATTGGAATTTTCAGAAAACCATTGGTTCAGGTTCTTTGAAAAAAAAATCAGAATCAAAGAATTGTTAGATCCAAATATTTCAAAAAACTTTAAAGAAAATTCAGTTTTCATGAAAGAACCAGTGATTTTATGGCTGGTTATTTTCATTTTAAAAAAATTTGAGACCTGTAGTTATATATCAAAATTGGGTCTTTGATTTTAATTATTTTTAAATTGTAGCCACAAATCTGAAGAATTGTCCTGATAATTGTTAAGGGTCTGTTCCTATTTATAATGATTGCTCAACAATAAAAATTACTTACTCATCAATGCCAAAAATTTGAGAACTTGGAGACGTTTGTGTTTTGAGTCAATTTTTTTTTGTAATTTTCTTTCTACCAGTCTATATTAATAGCTAGATGATTTACCAATCACTTACCTACCCATGTTCAACAACAACTCGAATGTCTAGTATTGAGTTGTTGGATAAAGTGTACATGTTGCGTGGAATTTGTGTTGCTTGAAATAAAAAAATTGTGACAAGGAAAGGAAATCACATAGTACTTCTATTTTCATTACATGAAATGATTATTTATCATTGTCGAATATTTTTAGTTTGACATAATATCAGACCAAATGTTTTTATAAATTTTCATTTTTATTTACAAACTTGATTTTGAAAAAGAAAATAATTATTCGGCACACTTAAGTGCCACACTCAATGAGATACTACAATATTTGCAAACATATGTACAAACAATTATCGACACTGTTCAACATAATGTTTGAAGGTAAACCTTTGTGTTAATTTGTCACATTCCCAACAAAAGCATGACTAACAAGATAACAAAAATGAATGCAATCAAAGAAAAAGGACCAACTAGAAATAAAAACCTCTTTGCATTACTTCTACTACCCTTAAAGATACATGGCTTCACAATTATGAACTCTCTTATCTTGCGATTCATCTATTGGGTTTAGTCACTCATCCATAAGCCTCCCCTTAGTCATTACAACCGTAGTTTATTATAAAACATCGTTAATATATTTACAATAAAACCATTAAACATCTCTGTCATATACCATTCAACCATCTTTGTCATATATTTAACTAAGGGTCCATCTTTTCCATTTTCATCAAGTGCCATGATTCTCATTAGCGAGTTAAGGAGTGAGTTTGTTTGGATAGTGAGGGTGGCTTATATGATTGCAATCATAACCTTATATTATTCATGTTGTGACTACACTAATTTTATTGTTCTTTAGAGCATCTTTAGAAGGTTATGATTTTTCATGGTCTTATTTCATCCACTTGCCAAAAATGGGTCCAAATAGGTATATAATAATTAATCCAAAATTTCATGAAAAGAAGACATTACAACACAATCGAAAGGTCATGAAGGTAGAGACATAATAGGAAAAAACATCTGAAGTTTGATAAGGTGTTTGCCTAGTTTTAAAATATTACATTTCTATGTCCAAATTGAAACTATGGGGTAAGAAACTTTCCAAGTTGAAATTACAGGGTAAGTTCTAAGAACTCATGCACAAAAGAAAGGGTTTCTTGCCAATTTAAGATTTAAGATGAAAATTGATTTTATATTTATTTTACAAATTTATTTAATGTAAAATCTAAGACTTCAAGAAAAATTACTGAGAGGGTAAATTAAAACTCATGGTTCCAAGATATAGTGTTTGATTGGGTACCAATATGTCAACTTTTTTTTTATGTTCGTCAAATTTTTGGTTTGAAAAAAATTGTGAACCTTAAAAAAATTTGATTGTCAATTGACATCCATTTTTTAATGTAGACTAAGGTGGCCTATGTTGTTGGCCAAATTGAATC
>Ga0209208_10002917_pt1 | contig 24592 bp, 19 predicted proteins | sample S1TSphfallax_3_FD_187694 | JGI IMG/M metagenome (GOLD analysis project Ga0209208, IMG submission 187694) | Host-associated microbial communities from peat moss isolated from Minnesota, USA - S1T2_Fd - Sphagnum fallax MG (SPAdes) (version 2) | ecosystem: Host-associated > Plants > Peat moss >...
CATGCCATGTGGCAACAACCCATTAGTTAATCGGAAAAAACATGGCCACTCCTTACCCACACGATCAGGAAAAACAAAATATATACAAAATGATGCCTTGTATACATTATGTATATACTGGCCCCATCGGATGAAACCGTATATACTACATTTAGGCTCCATCCACCATCTGATGACGTCATGTTGATGTAATTGGTTTTTGCGACTATTTGTCGTTTGCGACTTGTCTTATGCGACTAACAGCAAAATAGTTGTAAAATGTCGCTTTCAACTAAAAATTAGTCGTAAACACCAGTTGTAAATATGGGGATTTCTACTAGTGCCCTCAGGTCATCCACCATGGACCGATCCTCTTCGTTTTTATCTTCTTACGGCTTTAAACGCTCCTGACCCGCCACAAACTCCTCTTCCATCAATAGGTAATCCTTCATGCGATCCAGCTTCAAAAGCCGAAGCTTGCACTTGGTGGCAGGCGTGACCACGGGCAAGCGAGCGACTGCTTCGGATCCCTTCTACTTCCGCTGCTTCTTGCCAACCCGGGTTGGCGGTGCCGCAGGCTCGTACTTCGTCTCCTTCTTATTGTTAGCATCGCCTTTCCGATCCCCTGTACTTCCTTGCTTGCTCGGCAACCCGCCTGACTGTCCTTGACCCCTTGCTCCTCCTCCTCCTACTCATCAGTCCATTTGCTCTGTTCCAATTTTCAATAACTACAATTCAGTCACAAACTTGTGAATGCAACCCCAAAACATAGAACCTCTCGGAGAAAACATCGTGAAACACGAGCGAAGTGGCAGAAAGAGCTTGAAGAGGAAGAAGAATGGACTCTGCGCGTGCTGCTTTTGTCGCCCTAAAGATGAAGGCCACGTTCCCGATGCGTTCTAAGCTAATGTAATTCCCACCGCTACATACATGCGCAGGAAAAACAACCCTCCTCATGCTGGCCGTTCTCTACGTTCTAATGCGAATGATTTCCATGTTCCCTATGCCCGTGTACCTCGCTTTGAACCAACTTGATTGTGAAGCTCAATTGGAGTTTGAATTTCAACACAATTGAACTAGACCGGTTAATCATGTTTGGAAATAATGTTATGTTTTCACTAGACAAGTTTTGGGTTTGAAATGTGATAAACAATCTAAGTACCTAATGTGCGACTAAATTCATGTATTTCCATAATACGTTACACATGGGTTCCAAATTTTGTTAAGAATTTGAATGATCGTGTGACCTAGGGTTTTTTTTTTCCCCATTTTGCAAACATCAGTTATCATCGCAAGAAGAATTAGCCAAATTCTAGCAACAATATATGATTTGTCGAAACTAGTTTAGGGACAACAATTTTAGGTTTCATAAGTCATTCTTTTAGCTGACAAAAAATTCCAAATTGGAACATGTTTAACCCATTCTCAAATAAAAAGATATGGAAAGTGTCTTTTTGAATATGTGTGTTTTCAAAGCCTTTTTTTCCAACACCACAGTCCCGAACAAATTTTGATTTTTTTTAAAGCCAATTTGCATCCCATTTATTTTTCATTCAATTCATGAATTTGAACTCAATTCAATTGAAGTTGCATGCGATTTCATTCAATAATTTCAGTTGAATAAAACTTAATTTTCACGAAATGAATTCTTTCAATTATTTTAATAATGTTAAAAAAACAAACCTAGTAAACAAACTTCACCTTTAGTAAACATTTACACCATATAGTGAACCATTTTCACCAATGAAGGTAAGGTTAGTGAAATTACAGTGAACTTAATTCACTTTTATCGTTGCACAATGAAATAGCCTAGTGAACTACACCACACTTTCCTAGTAGTGAGGAGTCATGAAAGTGGCCTAAATGGCAACTATGTATTTTGACTAACAAGTTTAATGTTCCAAAGGAACAATGAAAATAGGAAGGCTAGAAAATGCAAGTCACAAAATAAAGATTTGTACAAAATATTACACTTTAATTCCACCATGCCTCTTGGCAAGGAGTATGTAATTACCAAGATCCAATGCTTTTTTGAAGGAGTTTTCATGAAAGTGGCATAAGTGACAATTGTGTGCTTTAGCTAACAACCAAGGTTTTTTGAAGGATTTTGTGATTTAGCAAAATTAATGTGATTGTGCAAAAAATAATTTTGCCAAATTGGCTACATATTAAATATTAAAGTAGGAAAAAATAAAATCATCTATATTCTTGGATACCTATTGGAACTTATCATAAAAATCTAGCAATTAAAAATATATATTTTGAAATTTTGGTGAAATTGGGCCTTTTTTGCATGGATAATCTATGTGTAGGTTGAAATCATATTTTTCAAGTCAAAACTTTGTGAGATTTCACCAATAAAAAAAATTTACTAATATCAATTTAATGGTTACAACCACATGCCAACCATGTTTTGACTAATTATATAAAAAAAAATAGAAATAACACAACTATTTTCCACCTTGGGGTTGTGTTGTATTTGGCTATTACAAGTTGCATTATGTGTGTGAATAGTAATTATTCAATTTTGACAAAGTCAAAATTTAAATTCTGAAAACAAAATTTGGAACCTTTTAATGAATGTTGGAAAATTGGAGTGACAAAACTTGGTGAAAAAACTTTTGACTAGTAGCTCAAACTACTTGAATTACAAGTTAAAACTTGGATTGCATATAACTTTAAATTACAAACATTTTTAAAAAGTTGATAAAGCTTGACAAAAATTGGAATAAAAAAAAAGAATTTAACAATCATGTGAAAAAACTAAACCCTTATTTTAGCTCAGACATTACACCTAACAGCAACACATGACCTTATTCTAAAAACCACACATTTGTTTTAGAGATACAATGAAAATCAAATGGGAAGGAAACATTAATTTATTGAAAGTTCAAACTAGTTGACATTATGGAAACTACAAATTGTTTGCCAAAATATTAACTACACATGAGTTGTCAAATGTGAATTGCCAAATCACTTATTTTCAACCTTGAACGTGAGATTTCAAATCACCTATTTTCAACCTTAACATTCATGAAGACAAGATTGTAAAATCATCTTTGTGAGCATTTGGATTTGGTGATTCCTATTCATGGATGATATAATCCATCAATTATTGGTTGGAAATTTCTTTTGCCCAATGACTTGGGTAATCTATCATTGACAATTACTTTCCAAGTTTTTTTATGACAAGATATTTGTACAAATATTTCAAAGTATAGATGGTGCTAGGTCCTCTTACATCTTCCTTCCAATTCTGTGTTGACAATTACAAAATCCATCACCCAGTGCATTCAAACATGCAACCCACATTAAACCCAAAATTGGATCAAATTGCATGGATTTGAACTCACCTTTGGGGTAATTTTGTTTGCATTTATAGAAGTTTAATGACATTGACTAAGCAAACATGTCAACTTACAATCTTGTTGAAATTGTGCATAACATTTGGTTATAGTAATTAGGAAAACGCAACACCTCCTTGTACACATTGACAAGTGATGACTATGTTTGGGCTTTTAAATAGTCCAGATTATACCAATAATTTTTGCATGGTGATCCATTTGATCATGGTCTTGACATAAATTGAAGAAGCCCCACATGTTGGGGGATCTATAAAACTTATGGTAGTTATTGCAAATTATGTTTACATGTCCTTGTTCATGACCACTAGAAGAAAAAATCAAATTTATGATTGGGATTGTTTTTTAGTCCTAAGCAACATTTTACAACTAAAAATCCTTAAGTTGTTTAAAATTAGTCACAAGTGCAAATTAGTCACATTTGATGACATCATCAATGTTTAGATGGAGGTAAAAAATAAGTATACAATTTCATTCACCATATGAAATACCACATGTGTATGGGCATTTGCAACTGGGGTGCAACTATTTTAGTGGCATCTAAAATCACATCACTCGTTGCAATTTAATATTGACATGTGGCAACATTTGGTTAATTAACCCATTATAATTTTGGAATAATTTACAACATTCAATTCATGTGCTTGGTTGGTTTTAGATTGTGCCACCTAGCACAATAAAAACTTGTCACATGGCATATTACCATATGTCAAACTAAACAAGTAGGTTGGTAGGCTTAGGTAGGTAGGTAGGTCCTTAAACTAGATACTTACATAAATAGGCAAGTAAGAACTACCTACTTACCTAAACTAAATACTTACCTACTTACCTACATAAATAGGTAGGTAGCTAGGTAGATTAGGGAGGTATGTAAGTGGGTAAGAAAACATAATATTTTCATTTTATTTTGGATTTTTCCTTTGGGTTAAGCCTTTTTGATTGGCTCATCACAAATGTTTCATTGTTTCAATATGAAATTGCTATACAAAACACCTTGTTTATATAGTGTTCAAAATGAAAATGTATGCCAAAAAATATGGGATAAAATTTGAGGTTGCAACTAAATAAATAAAGCAAATAAATAATCAAATATGTAAGCGAAACAATTAACTAGCTTAATAAGTAAGTAAAGTAAATTAATGATTAACTAACTAACTAGTTAAATACCTAACTAATTAATTAAATACCCACTTACCCACTTATCAACACACCTATTACTTATTGCTCCACTATCTATAATAGTTAATAATAATAACAATAATTATAATCAACTAATGAATTAGTTTATGAATGTGATAATAATTCATGAATAATTTCTAAATTATATATGAACATAATGATTGATTACTAACTATTTCATGACCTAAATAATGATTGATAAATAATTTTAAGATCAACCAATTGAATATTTAATAATTATTGAACTTTTATTTTTCAAACAATTATTAATTTAAATTAATATTAAGCTAACCTAATAATAATTTTTAATGTATTGGTTATTATTTACGATTAGTTAATAATTAATACATAAATTATTATTTATTATTATTTAATAATGACTGATTTTCAACTATAGATTAACCATTAATTATCAACTAATTAATGAATTAAGTAATCACTATTAATTAATCACTACCATTCTTTAATTATTTAACTTATAACTGTTAGTAGTTATTACCTATTAAGATAAATTGTATTAAGGCATGTAATCCTGGGGCTACAACTTTGCATACCCTTAATATACACTCATTGAAAGCATAATATCAAAGCTAACCTTAATAATGTAAACCTTAGAGACACATGCAATATGGACATTATATATTCCATATATAGATATCTGTAATACATGCGCACAATATTTTAAAGGTTTGGTTCCCCTAAATATCAATTAGTTTATATTAACCAGTGGTGGGGAGCTAGATTGGCCATTCTATGGAGACTCAAGAGGAGTTTGGGAGGGAGAAGGGAGCTTGACTTGATGCAAGCAAAGGATCTGGGATGGGGAGCAATCTTCCAAGCACATACTGTAGCAACAGTAATAAACGAGGCACTAGTTAGAAGCAGATTGTGAGGTAGTTTTGGCATGATTCAACAAATGTCTAGGGAAAGTCCTGAGGTGAATGGTGACCACCTAGTGATGTGAGCAGGACTTTTCCCTACACTGGCATAGCGACCAAAGAGTGGTGGGCCAACATCCTTGTGTGGCCAAGGGAACTATGGCCAGGAGAACTAGGGCAGCTAACCGATCCTATTATTGCTCTCTCTATTAAGAACACATTTAAAAGCATTCTCCAGAACCAAAACTTGTTCTTGCTGAGATTTGGTTTACAAGACCTCTCCTATATTGGCCCACCAAACCCAATTTTCAAAATGTGGAAATATGATATGTATGCGGAAATCTGTGAACAATGATTAATTAACAGAATTTGATTTCACCATTTTTTCATTTAACCCATGATTGCACAATTCAATGCACTCCTGATTATGGCACTTCATCATGGACAACAAGATCGAACCATTGCACGCTTTATACTCAAGGTTTCAAGATTACTAGTTCACCTGCACAGAGCCCTCATGCTCTTGTGCAAGGATAGGAAACACCAATGTCTAACATTAGGGTTTTTGTGTGCAAAGATATGGACCAACATTGTGTGGCAGTAGGGAATTGGTGTGTGATAATAGGAGAATTGCAATGATACGTCCCTATGTCCTAGTTTTCCCTCACCCAAACAAATAGCAAATTTGAAAATTTTGGAAATTAAATTCACCAATAAAAAAACTGTGAGTGGTATGGGTTTCTATTTCATGCAGGTGCATTTCGCCTTAGGAAGTTCATCAATTAGCAAAGCAAATAGTGAAAGCATTCCGTACTTGGTAAAGACTAATCATATAGTGACCCAATTATTAATTTCTTGGCTGGATATTTTACAAGTTAGGCACTTTCACTTAGAATTATTCAAAATATCAAGCATTTTTTTCATACCAAAACCAGATCATCAGACACCTGCCAAAATTTGTGGCTAAAGCTGTCCTTGAGGTAGGGTATCTCATTCATTTATAAATGGGATTCTAAGTGGTGAATTGTGGCCAATTGCATGCTGGCACAAAGCGTGCATGTCGAGGACCAATCTGCATTTGTAAATGGTTTATTCAGTGTTTTCTTTTCCTATTTTTTAAAGTAAGAATAGTGGCAACCCTCCTGAGACAGTGGAGGAGTGGAAGGGATATTATTCCTACTCATTCATGGGAGAGAAATTATGCCTACTTACACCTGTAAGTAGGCATAATTTCTCTCCGCGATTGAGGAGTAGGCATAATATCCGTCCAATTTTCTAGGAGGCTTTGCATACAGGACAAAAAATTAAAATGTAACACACCCTTGGGTGAACCATCACCTCCACTTGTAAAAACCCCAAAATCCATTTAAATTGCTTCTAAATAGTATAGATCCCACTGATAGACCTAAATGGGGGATCATGAGTCCAAGTCTAACATTTCTTGGGTTTAATGTGGCCATTAAGAGATCTCACTCACGAAAGTGAAGGTACCAGTTTTTTTTTTTTTTTTGTTGGGGTAGTGTAGCAGAGCGGAGATCCCTCCAGACAAATTTCGAGTCAATTTCTTATGGTTTTTAATTGATGCAGGACGATTAAAATTGTAACCAGTAGACAAATCTGGGACCAGGCTCTTGCCCAACAAGTTTTTAAATGGGCCAAAGTTGGGGACGTGTTTTTTAAATAAAGGAGAATTTCCACAAAAGATTTGAATTAGTGGCCCCTTCGGCCAAAAAAGTTTTTGCCTAAAAAAATGACTAGAAGGCACCAGTACTTTTGGGTTCTTGTAAACACAGTTTAGGCATGTACTAATAACCTACATGTGTGAAAGTAACCACGTCGATAAATTCATGCCCCACACACGCTCTTCACGGGGGCATGGCAAGAAATTCATTGCAGCCCACCCGCTAGCCACCATGACTTCGGGCTTCATAGTACTATGACTTGGGGTTGATACTGCATGATATAAATACTACGAAATGGAAGTGCAAACCAGTCTACCCATCGCCAAAAGAGATTGGAAGACATCCGAAATATCCCCGACATCCGTGGATGGCGGCACTCCTGTATTGGACTCCCATGATCCTCAAGGATGCACACATTATGGGCTAACTGTTTGCATGCGTCGCAGAAACTTGCTACAAACTTTGGAGTTGCGCAACTCCTCATCGCGCGCTTCTCGATTGAAAGCGTTTGGCAGATTTAACGGCAAGAGAGCAGCCCCCAGTTCAAGTGCAAGTTCTTCTGTTATTTTGGCAACAAGTAACATTCACGCTCACGGCTTGCAGGTATAGTACTCAATTCCTTTGATCATGAGAGTCGAGACCATATCAACATCCCGACGCACAGATCTAGGCAAATACAAGATTTTATGTAAGACTACATTACTGCAACAAATATTCTTTTGTTGTTATATGACTTTTATTATAAATTTTTCATACCGCAACAGAAAGAAGACAACATTAGTACTCACGAAGTGTTCATATGTTAACTACGTCTTCACTTGATTACTCCTTTGCTTCCCCACCCTTTCCTTTGCAGTCCTTAGCCAAGTGATTAAGTGGTACTGTTTATGATAGTGTTGCCATCGAGCAATATTAACATTTTCAAACTCATTTGAACTTGCTTGATCAATTCATTACACATTACTAACCCAAGTTTCAAAACCTTTTTTTTGTCATGTAGATAATCCATGATACTCATATGCCTGACAACACCTCTAACAGGTAATATGGTATTTCAATGCCTGAATTATGCCTTGCTATAGGGTATAATCGAATGAAAAATGTATCAAAACTGGCACTCATAGATTATGAAGATGCTAAGTAATGATCTTTCAATATCCACATCCTTGGCCTAGAAATAGTCACCGATTTATTCAATTTTTTGATCTTGCAGTAGATTGGGGATTGGACACACACAAACAGACCACAATATAAAGGAGGTGCAACAACGACAACAGGCTGCTTTGGACTTTGTTGTTCCTGATTTCATTCCCCTTGTTTCTTTCAAGATGAATCGAGGTTTAGAAGAAGCTAACAAAAAAACTCTTAAATGGGCAGTCCACAATTTTGAATCTTTCATGAGTCCTGAAAAATTTCAAAATTTATTTTATCAAGAAAACCCTCACTACCTAGCTGGGGGAGTTTATCCAAATGCCCCAATTTCTCGTTTCGACTTTGTAGTAGAATTTATGGCATGGCTTTATGTTTTGGATGATCAAAGTTTTTTAAGTCAAAAATGTTCCTTGGAAGAGTTGGCTCAAATGCAATTGGACGTCCAAGTTGTAATAATGGCAGCCTATCCACAAGACAAAAGTTTACAAGATAATCTGGTAAAATGTGTCAGTAATGAGCTTGGGCATTTTGAATTCGCCAAGGATTTTGTTGAGAAAGTAGTTGCGCAAGCTACTACAAAACATCTGCTTGGATCAGGTATGTGGGCCCTTGCTACTTGTAAATCATACAATACATTTGCAAATTCAACAAAAAAAATTTAAATCTTATGATAGGAAGCTTTGAAGATGAACACATGCAAGAGTTTCTTTGGAGGACATGTGGGCAAGTGGGGGGATTCTAAAAGCATATTGGGAGTATTAATAATTAAATATGTATTAAGAAAAAAGGAGAGAAAAAATGAATAGTTAAAGATCAATAAGGATAATTTCAAATAATCAATGCAAGTGATAATTTAAACAAAGTATGGATTTCTCAATGGTTTGACTGCAAAGGTGTGTTGAAATTAGTGGCAAAATATGACGAGCACATATCTCCAATTGCCTCAGCATTTCAAGATTTATGGATAAGAGCAATCTCACGAATGCCGAAAGAATGGAGCCTTCGGTTTAGGAAATTAATGCAACAAAGTGCGTTAGCCGATTTTTTGGAATCACATAATCTACACCATGACACTTGTCCTTCAGTTTCTGCTTACATCCTAGAGAGGAAAAGTGGATTGGTTCTCCCATCTCTTGTATGTATTATGTACCCAAGATTTTCAAATGTTTTTGTAAATTTCGAACTATGATTGATTAAAAGACTTTGCTTTGAACAAAGTTTGAATACGATGTGGTGTATATGATCAGTGCCTAGAATTTGTCAAATCATTGTGTTGGTTCAAAAATTCTAGTTGGTGTCTTTGGTAACAAACATTTATAACAAAAACAAAAGAAAAAACAATTCAATTGAAATAACCTTTTGAGGTAGAGAGTCAAATGTTGAACACATCCAACAAATCGTGATCAAGATTTTTAATTTCATTTGGAATTGATAATTTGTTGGATTTTGATGGCAGGTTCTTCAAAAGTTTCTCCAAGATGTATTTCTCCCAAAATTCAATATATCATAGCCTACCCATGCAACGTCTCCTTTATGCTACAATCGATGTAGTTTGTTCAGAGAATGATATTTGGTCATTTGCGAAGGTGATAATTTTGCTCACCAATCTATTCAATGTCATTAACATCCTTGCTTTCAATAAGAGTCATAAGTAGAAAATTGTAGCCCAAAATGGTTCAATCATTATTGTTATAAGAAGATCATGTTAGTACCAATGTATGGCCTAAGGTATATAAAAAACTTAAGGACCATATTATAACTTGTTTAATTAGGACTGAATTTTTTTTTTTTTTAATTCCATAAGTAACAAGGAGCTCATGGCCATGTGACAAGTTTATTATACTAAATACATTTGAAATAGGAAATTCTTTTATAAAAAATGAGCTTATAATTCACAATAACACTTGGTGAACATTCCTCAAATCATGGGAACAAATGAAATCTACACTGTTTCGTAATATATATCTTATAATAGAGACAATAAATTCATGAGTTCCAAATATAGTCCAAGGTCCTAGACATCTTTAATTTTCTAACATTTTAGTGTTAATTAATGTGGAGAATAATTTATTCACACAAGAATTGGTAGCTAGAGAAATGGCAAATTTGGTGTTCTTGATTAGCAAAGAAGAAAGGTGTTTCTACAACAAGGTTGCAAAGATTGTGACTAAAATGATGGTGGATAAGTGCAAAGAGATGCAACTTGTAACTATGGAACTAAAGGAATATTGCAAAATTCATGAATTAACAACTACACAAAAAGCTACAATTGAACATTACATCTCATCATGCAACCATTGGGTTAGTGAATCACATACATTTAATTCCCAAAGTTGTCAGTTCCAAAAGGTGCATGCATAGCTGATGGATGATTCTATCCATACAAATACATGTACTTAGAACATAAACAAATATAACAATATTTACATAATACCTTTAAGATTTTCAATATAAGGGAAAATTGTGGATATAGAGTGAAATCCATTATAAGGAATTTATCAAACTTTATACTACTTTAATTACCAAACATTGGCTTTAATTACTAAGTTCACAAGGAAAACAAAAGGTTTTTTTGTGGATAGAAGAGTGTAAGAAAGCTTGGGAGCTCATAAAATAGAATTACATTGAGGCGTCAATTTTAATACCACTTAATTGGGAAGTGGAGTTCCATGTTTACATAGATGCATCATTGTTGGTTGTGGGAGCCTTACTAGCATAAAACATGATAGGGAAGAATGATCAACCAATAGTGTATGCTTCTAAACTTCTTAATAATGCAAAACAAAACTACCTCACCACATAAAGAAAAACCTTAATTATGGTCTTTGCATTGCATAAGTTCAAGCATTATCTATTGGGAAATAAATTTTGTGTTCTTTGTAGATCACATGGTTTTAATTTACTTAGTAAACAAACCATAGGTTTCAAAGAGAATAACTAGGTGGCTATTATTGTTTTTGGAATATGACTTCATAATAATTTACAAGTTAAGCAAGACTCATGTAATTCTAAATTCCTTGTCCAAATTGCCTTATACCACAAAACCCACATGAGTCCCAAAATAGTACACATATGCAAGTTTGTTTTTCACTAAACCTAATTGGTTAAATGATGTTAGAAACTTTTTTGAAATAAGATAGATGGAAAATTCTTTATTTAAGGACAAAAGCAAAAATTAGCCAAAAAGGTTGAACCTTTTCCAATTAAGAATGGTGTTATGTATGGGATGAGACAAGACAATAGATTGAAATGATACCTAGCAAGCACAGAAAGAATTCCATGAAGGAATAACAAGAGTACATTTTGCAAAAAAAATATCACAAAAGAAAATTTTGGATGTAGGTTATTAGTGGCCTATAATGTACAAAGATATTAGTGATTATTTTAGATCATGTGACATGTGTTAGTCCATTAGAAGGTTGGCTACATAGAATTTGTTGAAGCTACTCACAACTCTTCCACTTGAGAAAACATTTATGAAATGGGGATTTGATTTTGTGGGACCAATAAAACCAATAAAAAGGTATACATGGAATAAGTACATATTGGTGGCCATAGATTGTGCAACAAAATGGGTGGAGGCTAAAGCATTATGAACAAACGCTTTAATAATGATAGTAAAAATTTCTATATGAATGCATTCTTACTAAGTCTAGATGTCCACTAACTATAGTCATAAACTAAGGTGTGCATTTTATTGATGATGTTATCAAGCATTTGACAAATCATTTATTATTGAAACATGCCATTTCCAATATTTATTGTCCCTAGGGAAATGGTTAGGCAAACTCCACTAACAAGGTGTTGCGAACAATGTTAATTAAGTTGGTTAGTGACATTAATATGGATTAGGATGAACATTTACCAACATTTTTGTTTTTTTACATAACAACATACAAAGTAACTATAAATACACATCATATTAGCTAATTTATGGTTACATCCTTTAATGCCTACAAAATATATATTTCTAGTAATTAATAATGACCATAAAAAGGGAACCCTATAAGAATTTTAACAAGTATAATCTTAGAATTAGAGAAATTATAGGAGGAAAAACTCCAAGGTTAAATTCAAAATGCAAAATTGGACTAAGGCTTTGTGGAATTGATAGAAAAATACCCAAAAAAAAATTCAAATTTGGCAATTTTGTTTTGTCATGCATGTTTCAAACCTACATAGGACATAACAAGGTAGTTAGAGTTGCCACCTGTAGACAATGTCCATTGTGAGGAAAGTAGAATACATATTGATCTAGCATATTTTTCAAGGTCATTTACTTGTGATGGTAACATATTTTGAATTACTGGTATTTTAGGTATTTTATATTCATATAGATTGTGAGTGCCATATTGGGCTTGATTTTGATGTTGTAATGTGTGTTATTTATTTTATTAACCTTATCAAAAAATTCATATGAAGAAAGAAATTCAAATATATTAGGTTTTTGTTGGTAATTTATATGAAAATTGTGTATGATGTATTGCATATTTGATGAAGTTTTTTCAATTGTAAATGTTTCAAAATTGTTATCAATGTTATTTTGTTTTTCAACATATATGTTTTGTAGTTTTTCTTCTTTTTCTTTTACCCAAGCTGATAAATTATACTAAGGTACATAAGTGAAACTGTAATCAATTATGTGATCTAGCAAATTCAATAAATAACTTACCATTCTTGTGGTTAATATTTCTTGTTGACTTCCAATTTTGTTCAAACATCTAATAATCAAATGTCAACTTTTGTCAATCAAGTCATATGAATTTTTATTGTCAATAACTATGATTATATTTTGTACTATGTTAGGTGGTTTTGTGGTACATGGATGTAGGTGTTGAATTTTGTCATTTACATGTGTCATTTTTTAAGTTAATTTATATTGTTTGATGTTTCTAATGATGATGTTGTTTAAGTAATCAATCATGTGTTTTCAAAAACCTTCATTATCACATAGCATTTGTACAAATGTATTAAGATCTAGTGAGTCATAGAACCACAACAATGAATATATATGCAAGCTTCCATTTTTGGTTGTTTCATAACATTTGTAATAAGTTTTGATGTGAGTGAGCACATCAATTTTATTGTTTATTGTTTGTTTTTTGTCTTTCACTTGTAACATGTATGTAAAAATTGCATCAACAAATGTGTGCACAAATATTTCTTGGGGTTTTGGATTCATGGTTATTTGTTTACTCCTTTCATTCTTTGTTAACATTTTGGTGCCATAAAATAAATCAAGATTGATGTTTTGCCCAATAAAAAAAGCAACTAAAGGATGATGGACAAATGTTGGATATAAAGTGAAAAATAAACTAGGTGTTCAATGAAATTTATCATATTAAATATTTGATTTTTTTGCATTGTTTAATTACTACTAGAAGCCATAATAGCTTACTAGAAACTTTTAGATGTCATAATAAACTAAGTATGTTTGGATACCCTTGTATATTTTTGGGGTTTTTAAAGATGTCATCAAAATTTGTGGTTTGTAATTTATTCAAAAGGTCTCTTTCATTCATGTTTGATGATTTTGATACTATTAGTTTTGCCCCAAGACATATTTGTATATGTTGTATTATGTTAAATACAAAGAATGGAAATAGATGGTGTTTTGAAAATGAGTAAATTTGTTATGTTTGATGATGTTTTGCATTTGCAAAATAAATATTTGATGATTGAAATATTGACCTTATTATCAATTTTGGTATGTTATTGTGAGGTAAGGATTCTATATATGTACTCATTATTGTATCTTTATACCCAACATAGTTAGATTTCAACTAGTTGAACCATGTAGATATGGCAAGTTTTCGTACATATAGAAGTTTGCACATTTTTACAAATTCTATAGGGGGATGGGTGCTGCCAACAAAATGAACTAAGAAAGTGATTCCAATGACAATAATATGTCTAAAAGTTTACCAACACTTTCAAGATCTTGTGAAAAACTAATTACATTTTTTTTTAATGCATGTTGGCTTTTCTTCTCCCTTTGTTTGAATACCTTAATTTAATTAATATGGTTTGGCAACAATTATGCACAATTAAAACTTCTTCTGCTCTCATCAATTTTGGCAATAAATTGGGCGTGATTTGAATCCATAATCCATTAGCTAATGCAAATTTTGGCATTTTATTGTTGAATAAACAATTATGACAAGAATTACATATAGAAATTTCAATTGACGAAATACCTTCATTTGCAAGTAATAATCCTTGTAATTTCGGATGCATATATTTTGTGTCATTTAATAATTCTTTTGGAAAATTTTCAACTTTATTTTGCCAATGATATCTTGGATTGAATTTGAGTAAACTTTTCATATTTTTAAAATTTATGTTTAGATTTATTATTTTATATATTTGAAATTCATGCTTATGTTTCTTTTCATCATAGGTACAACAACAACCAAATTTAAAAGTAGAATTTTTAGGACAATCATTAAATTGTTTTAAACATGATATGTTATTTTGGCTGTTAATTTGTGGTGCAAAAGTGTTAATGTGTGCATATGAAAATTATCATTTGTTGAATTGTTTAATACATAATATTTGGGTAAATGCATGCTTAGGTGACATGGTTTTAAGACTTTAGAGACTACACATCTTACATTAACAATAATTATTATGAAGCAATAAATCTTGTAATTATCCTTTATTTTTTCACAAATATTGATATGCCACCTTATATTATCCTTAAACATGTGATTGGTCAAAAAATCCATTTGAAATTATAAAGATTTTAATGTGAAATGGAAAAAAATGATGAAAAAAATGACATTTATTTTTTATTTTAAATGAGGATTTATTAGATTGGGAAAGTTTCAATGTATTTTATTTTTAAATTCCTCATTTGACCATGGCCTATTTTAAAAAATTTATATTGGCAGTATTATGACATATTATTTTTTGAGCTCACATTTTTCACTATGAACTATGTGTGATGAACATAATGCCATCATTTCAAAAGTCCATTATGATTCCATTTTCTTATTAAAATTCATTCATAAATTTTTATATGATTTTTACTAAAGTCTATTGCAACATGGATAATTAAAAATTTGATAACGTTAATGTTTGATATCAAATTACATATTAAGTTCATTTATAATCCCAAAAAATTGCAATAATGACAATTAAAATTGAACATTTAATTATGTTTTCACCCTTTTACATCTTAAAATAAAAACATTGATTTCAATGGAAACATTATGAATAACTATAATGTGCAAGTGTAAAACATTTAAACACACTTAAATGTGAGCCAACAATCATGAAAATAACAAATGGCAACCAAGGAACATTATTAACAAAATTTCTTGAAATCATTAATTCAAAAATTATAAGAAATTAGCATAATTATTTTTACTATTGAAATATTAAAATTAGGCATGTCAAAGCTTACATTTTCAAAAAAAAAAATTGAAAAATATTTAATGAGAGTTGAACTTTTTTTGAAAATTTGAAATTTAATGGTAACATTTTGAAAATATTGATAAATGTTCTAACCTTTGACATGTAGATGATTTCAATTTGATTAAGTTTTAAAATAATGAAAAATTCAAATGATTAAAAAACAAATTCAAATAGGTATCCAAATGGGAATAATTTAAGAACTTGATGGTCTTGATGTTTCTAACATTTTACATATCATAAGATTTCAATACAAAGTAAAAATTTAAACAAATAGGTTTTTTTTGAAAAAAATCTTTTGAAACAATCTTTTTCATTTTGAAAATATGATAGTCTATCTTTAATGATGATGTAATATTTGATAGTCCAAATGCAAGTAGAATTTCAAAATGGGTGGAAAAAAATTTAGATCGTCTTTATGATTCATTACAAGTCACTTGTCAAAAGAACAATCATTGATATATTTAATGTTTAATTTCATTGCATTAGCATCATGGTCAAAGGGTGAAATTTAAGTCATAAAAAAAATGGGGTGGTGTTTTCATTTCTTATTTTGGTGTTTACATTAAAAAAATTGTCAATGGGGCGCCATCAAAATAAGACGGCTAAATCAATCAGACCTAGAACCCAAGATCAGCCTAGTGTTCACACTGGGTTGACAACCTACTTTCGCATTACATATGTAACCCCTCCCTTCTTTAAAAGTTGAGTCCCTCAGCTCTGTTCAATTTGGTTGCATGTGGTAGATTTTAAAATCTGGACAAGATCTTTCCCATCGACATCCCTCAGCATCCTGGATCATGCATATTCTGTTGCATGAGAGCAGTCGGTAATCTTCACAGAAGCGTCTATTCACATCCCTTTTCATTGGCAAGGTAACATGGCAAGCATATTCGGAATTGCTAGGCTTCATTTTGCCTAAATCGACCATAACATCAATCTGTCTCTTCACGTTTTCTTCTAGTGCCTCATGGAAATTTGGTGAAATGCAGTTCACATACATTTGGCAATCCAGTGGTTCCAAACTTCCAATCAGATCCATCATACCGTCAACAGAGTCCTCGTAAGTTTCAACTTTGGAGACTGCAGCCTCGTTCAGTTCCTCCTCTGTGACTCTCTCAATAGGGAAAGAAGTGGTAATCTCCCTGGGAAACTTTTCCTCTATATGTGGTTGAATTGACCCATGATCACTGTACGGAGTAATTGCACACCCTTTTGGATCCTAATGGGAAGAATCCATTGAAGGCAAGATTCCTGTGGTTGAGGAGATTATGTTCAAGCTTACACTTGACTTGTCATTAACATCATGCACAACTAAGATCTCCAAATTGAATGTTCCTGATTTGGTCATGCCGTCTGCAATTAGGTTTAACGCAGGCTCATACGCACTTGCATTGCTAAAATCTGTAGTAGATGACTTGTGGAAATAATTGAGTGCAATAGAACTCTCCTGATCCAATTGCACTAGGTTCAGATGGGGAATGTTTGGTAAGACAAGCATGTTTGTGGGACTCTCTTCTGTCTCAAGATATTTTTCAAGTTCAAAGGCATCCTCCTTATGATCAGCATCTGTAGTAGAGGAGGGTAGCTCCTTACTGTTCATAGTTGCTCCTTCATCATCAAGGGAACTTGACAACTTGAAAGATGACATGGTTGGCTCTAACTCTTGAGATGATTCAGGTCCTAAAGAATGATAATGGAAGCCTGAATCTAGCTCCAGGAAGATATCACCATATTCCTGCTTAGAAACAGATCCCTCAAGCTCCAAGTTTGAGGTAACCAGCTTTCCAAGGGTGAAAGAAGCTGGCCTGATGTTCCCTGATGTAGCTTCGGGCTCTTGCTTAGGGCATGGCATGGGAGATACATGGTAAATTGCATGAGATGTGTCCAAAGAAGATGATCTAGCAGACACCATAGAAGTCATCTTTGAGCTTGCACCCTATTCCTGATTGGCATCATCGACAGATGTTGGCTCCTCTACATCCAGATCAGACTGTTGTGCCATGGCAGATGTTTGTGATGGAATGTCAACCTCCTTGGTAACATTAGGTGGAACCATTATCTCTTTTGAAGGAATGTCATGCTTACTACCAAGAGAGTTTGTTTGCAATTCTGATTGGCAAATGGACTTCTTGTTCTCACGCGTTTCCTGATCATGTTTAGAAGGCATAATAACTTGTGAAGCATCAGGAGAACATGCTGCACTTTCAGAATGGGTCCCCGTAGCATGCAAGTCTTCCTCCATTCCACCAAGAACATCAGAATGAGATTCATTTGGATAGACCGGGGCCTCTTTCATCATTGCGGCTACAGTGAACTCCTGGTTAGAAGTATGCGTACTTCCACTCCTCTGAGCCGACTGAAACGCTGAATCTAGTGACGACACCATAAGCAGAGAATCTGCCTTCACAAGGTCTTTGCCTACTCCACAATCAAGTGTAACTAACTTCCTCTCAAGTGATGTGTATGAAAGTGACTCCACAGTTTCTTGCTCATGAGCAGGCAATGCATCACTGTTGGTATCCACCTCAGTGAAATTCACCAGATTTATGGAAGTATGAATTAAGTCAGCAGAACAAAGGACATTATCAGATAGGAACCCAGTTGGGATTCCTTTCTGTGGGTTTGCTCTGACCTCCTCCTTCAAGATGCCTGGACCTTCCTCTGTTAAACACTTCACTTCAAGATCCTCGACATTATTCAGTTGTTCATTCATGCCATTAACTACACTCCCAAACACACCATCCGTGTTTTGAGCGCTTTTTCCTGGTTTCACCACAAGAATGGCATCAGATACTGCCATTCCTGTTGTTATTGTCTCTTGATGCTTCATAGGTGAGGGTGCAACACCCTGACCAACAACAGCCTCCATACTTTCAGTCTTCTTGTCATTGTCTATTGAAGCTTCATATGCAGGCAGATCCTGCACTGTGGTTGGACTCACCTTCTCATCAACACCTAGTCCTTGATGGATGGTGACCCCATTTGCAACTTCAGGAGATGGTACAGCGCCTCCTGTTGCAACTTCGACTGACATTCTTCTCCTAGGTGCTCCAGTATACGCTCTGCCCAATCATTGACGCCTTCATAGTCCCGTCCCTAGAACAAATTGTCCATCCCCTGGGGACTCATCATCTTTCAGAGGCTCTACAACACAACAAAAATGTAGCAATCCCCTCCACACACAGTTCTTCAAACCAAAAACAAATGCAAACAGAATTAACCAGAATCTTAGCTCTTGTAACTCAGTTCTGATTCCTGAAATGAAAACGAATAATGTCCAAGTCATCCATCGAACTCGGACTGCGCTCCTTCATGTATCGGCTTCAAAGGTTTAAAAGTGGATGGAACAGTGGCAAAATTCTGCTCATCCGTAGACTCTTGCTGGAATCTCCATCCTCCTTCCTGGCTTCGCCAGATTCTCCAGCTGATGAGGTGGGATCTCGACCCACCATGCTCCACCTGAAGCAATCGATCTCCCTCCTGATACAAATCCTCCACCCCAGGGATATACAATCTCACAAAATGGTTAGGCGAAATAGTCGACTTAGGAATCCAAATGTCCCCTAGTCTCGGTATACTAGACTGTCTTTATGCCAATTCAGGAGTCACCCTACGCAAGGTAGGAGGCGAAGTAAAAGTTGGTCTGTAATTCAGAGGTTGATACCCACCCCCTTGCTCCATCGATTACCTTCAACCAGACTTATGCATGAGTATAGAAACCACTATGAACTACTTCTACAGCGATGTCTCCCACTCTAGCCTCGTTAGGATCTATTCCTACAAGTCTCACTACACCAAAGCCTAGAAAACGTAAGACCACTGCTCCCTTCTGTGGTCCGTTCTAAATAGTGAAGAAATCAAATCTACGAACAAGGTTTAGCTCACGATTCTCCTGGGTTACTGGCTCCATAGGAACTTCCTCGCTGCTAGACGAAGACATGATCTTCAATTATCATGCTACCTAAATCTACACAGGTTCTACCAAGGTTACAAACACGGAACCATGCTCTGATACCAAAAAGAGAGGGTTTGAAAACACACAGCACATGGACTGACTTCAACAAACCCAGGCGTCCATGCTTTCCCAATCTGCCTCACACATATAAACCTCCAATCTCTCTAACACTCGAACTCCCTGCTGACTCTTTCGCCTACCCGCTACAGTTCGAAGATGTACAAACACAACAACACGGCAAACCTCACAACATTCATCTCCTGTCATGCTCATTCACACTAATGCCATCCGAGGAAATTCTCTCATCACATTGCAGATTATGTACATTCCCCGAAAGAATGAGCATTGCTTTCCATCAAAATGTTCACAAAACACCAGATCCGGTGTTATTTAGTCTCCCTCCGTCTCTCTCTCGAATTCCTCTGCAGTAGCAGCTAGACTAATTACCAGGCGCAGTGGAAAGTTCTGGCATTCAGCCGAGATCTCCTTGCTACAGAGCTCCTCCTCGCTATGTCCATTGACTACCAATCTTCTTCCTCTCCCACTTCTAGAGATCAGTTGATCTTCTCTTCTCAGAATTATCCTCCTATTCTAAATCTGACTTCCTGATCTTTTCCTCTAACCAAAACTGTCTATCTATCCCTCTCACTTCTAAATTGCATTTGCAATCCAAAAAAAAATCTCCTCACCTCCTCAGAGACACACCAAAAGCTCCCCAATCTCCGTTGGCTTCCCGCCGAAGCTTCCCAAATCCAGCCACTCCGTTCTATCCCGCTCCCACCGTTAGCCGTCATCGCTTGTTTCCTTCATCAATTCGGCTCCATCCTCCATCATCAATACCAGCCGCCTTCTCCCTCGTAACTTACAGCACACACTACCAGAGAGAAAACAACCATGCACTCCATGCAGTAGTCATGGGGCGCCGTCGAAATAAGACGGCTAAATCAATCAGACCTAGAACCCAAGATCAGCCTAGTGTTCACACTGGGTTGACAACCTACTTTCGCATTACAATACATTGTATGTATTAAACAAATTTTTTTTTTTGCTCCCAAGGCTGTAGGCCTACCAGTTCATACACACGCGCTCACTTCAAATTAAATTTTGAAGGCGGGTATTCATTTGATGGGTTTGTTACTAGTGGGTAAGTTAATTTGCGGGGATTGTGCACCTACGTATCGACGCTCGCAAAATGCCCAAAAGCGTTTGATGTCTTCCTTCTGAGTCTTCAGATGCCGTGTTCTCAGAATTAGGTGTTTCCTTTTCATGTGCAATGACTTCGCCATCTAGTGTTAAAAGGCCTTCAATTTCTTTTCGTGCTCACATCTGCTGTGTGAATCACACCTGCCGTGTGTACGCGTGCATCCAGTGGTGGCACGCATTTTGTGTGTTTTATGATGTGCCTCATGCGTGGGATCGAAACCATCTGTACGTGTTTAATTAAGTATTTAATTGAACACTTCCTTTTTTAATGAATGCTTTCTCTCAGACATGGCTGGCAAAAAAGATGCATTTGATTTTTTTAGACCCTAAAACTCCTCAATGTTCCCAGTTTTTTCTTGAGCCTTCTCTGCCGGTGGCTGCACCTCCCCTGTTGTTTTCAAATGTTATCCCACGAACGATTTTCACGCAAAATATGAAATTCATCAATTCATTTCAATCCTCCCCCTCTAAAAAAAATCGAATCGCCAGGGCGAATGCTTTCCGATGATGGGCAACCCAAATGCAGGAGACTCACGACTACTTTCATTCATTTTCCCCTGCCCCTGTCTATCCCCCTCGTAGCACGCACTGTTCTCACGACCACAATTCGGAAGCCGAGGAGCTAGAGTCGCATCACAGGATCGAGATCCAGGTTTAAATTCAAGTCGTGACATGTTTTTTTTCGCGTCACGAGTGGAGACCTCGCGAATGCTAATCGGCTCGTACAGACCAAGACCGGTATGGATCGTTTGGTCTGGAAGGCCATGTAGCTAGTCACGAAATGTCGACCCGCGCGCCAAACAAAACATCGGAAGAATAATAGGGACAAAAGATCATGACATTTGTGGGGTGAAACAAAAATTCACAACGAAAGGAGCTAAAGTTGCACAAAAGGATGGAGATCGAGGTTTAATTTTAATCTGCGATCCACTATTTTTTTTGGATCGAAGGTCGACACCTCGTGAATGCCAGTCGGCTCGTGCAGACCAAGACCGAGATCGATCAATTGGTCCGCAAGGCCGTACGGCTCCTCACGAAGTGTCGACCCGCGCGCCGAACAAAACATTGGAAGAATGATTGGGACGGAAGATCATGGCGTTTTTGGGGCGAAGCAAAAATTGCTTCACCCCAAAAACCTCACGAACCTTCCGCAGGAAGTAAACTCTCAACCCTGTCACAGAGAACCGATCAGAGCTCTGAACGATGACACGAGGGGATCATGCACAGTCATAGAAAGTTGCAATTCTCGAGAACGTGTGTACAAACCAGTGAAAGATTGTTCATACCACCGGCCAGGAGCTGAATGCTTCAGGTGGCTCCGACTCTAAAGTGCACCGGGTTTCCTCTCATCTGTGCAGCCCCATCGATTTGGTCATACGAATTGGGAAGCGCTCGATTCTAATTTAAGAACCGCCCGCCTCGTCTAAAGCCCTGAATAGAATGAACACAGTTTTGTTGTAACAGCAAATTTTGGGTCAGGCTTGTGCTCGTGATTGCGGTCAATCCAAGCGAGCAATGAATAGAAGCTAGAATCTCCCATCCTTAAAACAGTGAAGTCTTGAAGCATTTACCTCTCTATGTCGATGGAAGGAGACATTGTTCTGGTACTCCGAAACCGAGGTAGTCTGAAAGATGCACACCAACCCGCAGATTTCTGGGACGGCCAAGGCGTCTACATCGCACACCCTGGTCTGCATTTGTCGGGCTATCCGTGCCAACTTCTCCAATTTTCGTGTCGAGGGGTATTTTTCTCAAAAACAGGATGTGCATTTGCAATTATAGCTCTTTCTTTCTACAAACCCCTGAACTATTCACTCTCAGAGTCTGTCACCATGGAATGAAGGAAGGTGATCACCTTAGCTGTGTCCTACACCGGAGATCTTCGCAACCAAACCTGTGGATGATCCTCTGGAGCAATCGGAAAGTATGTGACGCGTTCCCAAGTCACGGGGTGAAACCCACTTGAGGGTTTCACAAAGTCAAGTTGCGGAAGGTTGAGACTTGGAGGCACGCTCCCGGCTTCCAACTCTAGAAAGGGGTAGAGGGTCGAGTTGGGAGCCCAGGGATTAGACTAGGAAGAAGATTTAGTAGATCAAGCATGAATCTGCATCAAAACAAACCACCCACGTGGTTAGTTCACATTCCGGGACACCATTGGGTGTTAGGACAAGCCACGGGCACTTTGGACCACGAGACACACCACGGCCCGGACTCGGGGGAAGCCACCACCTTCCCCCATATAGTGTTCTCTGCGCCACGTTTCGGGGACTACATCCAAATGGCTCTTTTTCCCGGGACTCCCAAGTTGGAGTCCCGAAATTGTCCCGAAACTATCCTAAGTGGAGTCTTGGGACTTTGGGAGCTCATAACTCCCAACAGCAAAGTCTGATCGCGACGAGGTCTAAACCAAACTTGTAGCCCTCATCCTCATCTTTCCAACGACGTATTGCACTTTCAATTCGGAGGTCGGAAAGAGGTCGATTCCCGACTTTTAGTGGTCAGGAGTCAAACTGGCAATTTGACTCCCGGCCCTTCTTTTACCCATAACTTGGGCGACAGATGTCCAAATGGCCAATGCGAGGCCATTTTCGATATCTATGCTTCAAGACCTTTCCAATGACACCAAGAACACCCCAATGAAAGGTGTTTTGGGCCTTGCTGTCGAGCTCTGAACATTCGGGAGTCCCGGGGGACTCCAAATCCTCCCTTTTTCCAAGTGTTGGGCTTCACCCCCACACTTAGCCAAAGTAGGGTTGCGACAACACAAGACTGAGGATGGAGCAATCTACTACTACAATTCTCTTTATGGTTGTTGATCTTTCTGCGTGAATGCTCTTTTTAAGCAGTGAGGCGAATGAAATCATCTCCATTAATAGCAGAAAAAAGTCACTTTACGAGCCAATTGGCATTAAAGAACTTGCAACTACCTTTGCTCTGAAAATTTGATGGTTCTTGCATTTTGTTTTCCTCCTTCCTTGTTTGCATTTTCTTCTGTTTTATTACTATAGCATTGATTGAGTTAATTGTTCTTTACGGGCTATATGGCATTAAAGATTTTGATCATTGTTCATGATCAACATCTTTACGGGCCGATTGGCATTGAAGAACTTGCAACTATCTTTGCTTTGAAAATTTGATGGTTCTTGCATTTTGTTTTCCTATATTGGAAAATTTAAGAGCCTTCAATGACACAAAATTAGAGATGTATCTTCTTTGATAGCCAAGTCTTACAATAAACACTAATCGAAAAAGGAAAAGGTTCCAACTTATTCGATTAAAAGTACAGGGATTGTTTTGAAAAATTCATGAAATGAACTTTTTTTAAAAACTTGCATATACTTGTCATTATTATTCATTCAATGCCTCTTACAAAACTAAGAACACGATTAAGAATAAAAGAACCCTATTTTAGCAGGGCTTCAAAAAAACAGTGAAAAAAAATGATATAAAAATAAAATAAGTAAAATATAAAGAAATAAAGAAATGTAAAACTAGGAAATATAATAAAGAATAAAATAAAAAACATTGAGTAAGAAGAAGAAAAGAATAATATGAAAAGTAACAACTGAAAAAATAAAAATGAAAATGAAAATAAAAGAATGGAGGATGGAAATAAGGGGGAAAAATGCCCATCTAAGAGGACTTCACGGCCTATTAGGTAGATGGTAATGATGACATTTGGTAGGAAAAATAAAAAAATCAAGGCCCATGAGTGGCTAGTATTTTGAAAATGGTTACTTTTAACCACTAGCCCCCCCCCTTTCTCCCATTATGAATTTGTAA
>Ga0209208_10002918_pt1 | contig 24576 bp, 16 predicted proteins | sample S1TSphfallax_3_FD_187694 | JGI IMG/M metagenome (GOLD analysis project Ga0209208, IMG submission 187694) | Host-associated microbial communities from peat moss isolated from Minnesota, USA - S1T2_Fd - Sphagnum fallax MG (SPAdes) (version 2) | ecosystem: Host-associated > Plants > Peat moss >...
AATTCTTTTAACTTATTTGGGTGCAATTTTGCACCAGTTCTCCAGATTGAAAAAGGGCTGGCTATGAACATAGGTTTCTCAGAGACTAATTTCTCACCAACCATGCCTCAGTAGTGCTCATATTTGAGTTCCTTCTCTTTTGTTAAAGAAACTCCTAATAAAAAACTAAATTAATTCGCCTAAATTTCACCCTGGGATTTTATAGAAGGCCCAGAAAGCTGCTGGAGGTTCCATTAAGTAGGCAGAAATATAAAAATATTCATTAAAGTTTTGTACATTTTACTGAATCTTCCTATGGATCATGGTCACATTTTTTGTTCTTTTTATGGACGATTGCCACTTTGACTCCGTCATCACACAAATTCCTAAAAAACAGGGGATGGGATTTCAGAGCATTGATTCGTTCCTTTATCACATACCTGACAATCCCAGTCCTCCAAACTCAATCAAGTTGGCAATACAAGTAAACAAAGGGTAAAGCAAGAGGATTACAAATTATGCAAAAAAGACTTCAATTATCTCTGTTGTATCCGCAAAGTTAGGAAATTCTATTAAATCTGAGTATGAAATGCTAGAACTCAGCATTTTAATGCACAAGGTTCGAGATTAATTATAGTAGTTGTACAGGTAGGAGCAGTGAAAATATATGTAGCAGCAGTGGAGGCGCTCAGGAAAAAGGAAAGACAAGATGTAACTCTAGTTTACCACCAAAATTGGTAGAAAAACTGTTATTTCGCTTTGTAAAATTTTCATTCCAAGTTACACGTTTGATGTCCTATTATGCAGAAACTGGCCATTCTCGTCCCCTAATCATCAGACAGACTTTGCAGATAACTCTACTATGTAAGAAAAACTTTGGTGGATCCTTGAGGATAAAGACTTCACATTACAGCAACCTTAACAAACAGGGCAGATTTTGACATTGCTGATTGCAGTGATAAGTTTAGGGTTAAGCCTGAGGCTGTAGGTTTTACTGGTTCAGAAGGGCCCATGCAAGGTTGAACCTAGCATGTGCCCAATTGCTGTACAGGCTGCAGTTGTCAACTTTACCTGTAAACTTTACTCATTCAGACGGGCCTATGCAAGGTGGAGCCTAGCACGTGCCCAATTCCACACAATAAAAGAACAGAACAAAAAATGCACGGTATTGTGAAAAATGGAAAAAAAATTGTTGGGTGAGATAACCTCCAATTACAGGTCCAAAATTGAAGTATCAATGTAACCTTTTCTAGAATGGTCCCTTTATAGAGGAGCTTTACTTGGCTTTTCCTACCCAAAATTGGGGCCCAAGTGAACCAGCACGCACTCTTCTTGTATTGTGAGCCTCAAAAGAGGGATCTACAAAAAGCCTCACAAGAGAGATCTACAAAAAGGCAATCCAACACAAAATAAATTTTTTAAATCATTTCCTCTACCCTCCAAATTGTCTCCCCAAAATAGGGGAGTAGGTTAGTTTTCCTATTTTGGAGGCTACACATGCCCTTCCTCCACAACTAATTTCCTTCTCTCTTTATAGGAAGTTTAGAATATGTTATAGTTTTAAATTTGTTGGCCCATAATGTTGATACATATGAGATAGTTTGGAGGAGGTACTTTGTGACTAAAGATTTCAAACTTAGACAAGTTCAAATTAAATGATTCATGTTCAAGATATATGTTGAAGAATACCCTTGTATTGTGGAGCTCACGAGATTCACAATTTCAAACTAAAGGCACAAGATTTATTCTAGCAATCGTCTCAAAGGCCTAGTGTTTGGAATATATGGTAATTTTGTTTTCTTTGATGAAAAATCATCCAAAGGTGAGATAGTTTTTTGAAAATGGAATATTTTGTTGTAATTTTTTTTAAAAAGAAACTCACCTAAAAGTGATAAAAGGTTGTGAAATGTTCCTCCCTTTTTTTTTGAAAGGGTGTCATCACATTTATGTTTGGTGGCTACAATTTTAAAAGCTCCTTAAATAAGGTCACCAATTAAGTTGAAATTTACCTAGGGACACTCCACCTAGGCTCCAATTTCAATCAAATTTTTTTTATAAAAACATTGGTTTACAACATTAAAGAACTTTTGGTCATTTAAAAATGTCTTAACATTTGCTGTTAACTTAGTGTTAGATGAATGTTAAAAATTGAAAGAAAAATGTTGTATTTAAACCAAGAATATTAGTTAACATCAAACCTAGGTGACTTCCTCAGTAGCACCCAATGTTAAGTGGGTGATATTTTAATGAACAAGGAAAGTTAGCTTATCATAAATCTTCAAAAAAACATAGATTTTAAAACAAAAATTCAATTTGTTAAGTAACAACTTTAAAAAGAAACTTTAAGCCACTAATAAATTAACCAATTTTTTTGTCTTATTCCTCTCCCTCCCCCCCCCCAAACAACCCACCCACCTATTGATCTACCTATCTACCAATCACCTACTCAACATATAAAAATAGACAACATGCAGAAAAGATATGATTGTTAATATTCAGTTTAACATCAAAGCTATTAATGGGAGTCTAAAAAATAAACTTAACAATCTATTTTTTTATGGTAAGAAGGTTTAGGTACTAAACAACTAGCTTGGTGTTAAAGGGACTTAAGATGTGAATCCTTACCACCAATTGCAAAGACAACTTCAATTGATTTTCAAAACAAATTTTGTGAGAAGTATGGGAGCAAATCCAAAAACACATGTTTGAATTTATTATATATCACTTTGGGCACCCCAAGGTTGTAAAATGGTAGGTGTTGGTGGTAATTTTGGATTTTATCAAAATGAAGTTCAAAACCTAAGGTGAATTTTGTGGACCTCAATGCTCAAGGTGATTAAGACTAGTAGAAACACTTCTTCAAAGACTTCTTCATCATCCAAAACATAACAAGACTTAGGCATTTAGTGCAATTTGGGTATCATCATAATTTATTCACATAGTTTTCATCACAACAAGAGCCCATGGAGCAAGCATTATGTTGACAATCATAATAGTATATTACCTAGCTCCCCATAGTATACTTCATTAAGATGGTCAATTTATTTCAAATCCCCAAATTGAGACAAAAATAACATTGTCTTGTGAGTTTCATTATTCATGAAAAAACTTGAATAACACATAGACCATCTTGTAGGTCTTCTAAGAGTTTCACAATGGTATGCCAGACATTTAGACATCATTGCAATTGCTTTGAATCAATATTTGAATGGTTGATGAATGTTGGCAAGTTCTTACTTTTGTTTCCTAACCAATAAGGTAAGGTCTTGTTGATTATTTTATTTGCATTATAAGGTATCAATAATTCACATTTTATCAATTCCTTATCAAAATAATAGGTGTCTAATTGTCACTTTAAATAGTTTGTCTTAGGCAATACCCTTTTGCTATGTATAAAGTTCAATTTTCAAATACCATCCTTGAGAATTACTTGGTATAAAACCATCGTAAGTTTTAGAGTTTAAATATTTTCTTTCTTTTTCACCTTGGTTACTTTATTTTTTGGATTTTTCTAGCCCATGTATGCATATTATAAATACATTTGAAATAATGTTTAAGGAAAGCACGTAAAACTTAAATTTTGTAAGTTGTAATGAAGTTCTCTTATCATCACATAGAAAGTTGCAAAGTACAACAAAGGAGTTTAAGCTAAATTACATAGTCAAAACCCACCTTATAAGGATCTTATCAATTCTTTAGATGTTACTTACCAAGCAAGGAAGCTCATTAATCAATTTTTAACAAATTTAAGAATGACAAGTAGTTTATTAATACCTTTATCAATGATTGACAACTTTTTCAATAATTGGCCAACATTAGTTGGGTTTCTTTTGACAATTTGTGTTTTAGGCTTTCAAATCTTCAAAAAAATTTGGAAACAGATTCTTTTTGAAATCACGAACAAGTGTTTTATAAATGTTTATGAAAACAAGTTCATTATTTCAAAAAGGACTTGTTTCCAAAAAGAATTGCAAGATCATTCAATTTAAAGAAAGTTTGATCCATCCACCTCACTTTGAACATTTTTATCTCATAACAAATCTTAATAACCACAATGGGAATTCATGTTGGGGTCCTTGGAACATAATTTCCATCACAAACTTCCAATATCACAAAATTTCAATATATTTTATGCAAAAATAATAAAACAATATGTTTATGCAAATCTATGGGTTTCAAATTGTAAAAATGGCATAAATATATATATATATATATAACTCTTACATGTCTTTTTCTACTTATGATGCCTTGATGTGAAGTACATACGATTTATATTTTAACTAAATTTGTGTAATATCATGATGTAATTTTACATAAAATTATGTGATCTTTGTGTATTAAAAATGAACATTCATGTATGTCATTCAAAACAAAAGTGTCATCCATTTTAATATTTAGGAAATTAAAGACATATAAATATTGTTCACATTAACCTAACATTGAATTCATGCGATTTTTGTGCAAGCCTATGAAAACCAAATTTTGCACAAAATTTATACAAACCTATGAAGCTTTGTAAGTTTGTAATGTCATTTTGATGTAATCTTTGATATGAATTGATAAAAATACGTTTAAACTTGAAAATGTCCCAAAATCATTGAATTATGACTCAATAAAAATACAACAAGAAAAAATAATGTTTATGGATGAAACGCATTATACATCACAAACTTAATGGGTCACGATTTGACAATAATAGTTGTGCAAAATCTATTTTTCCTAGGTTCATATGGAACAAACATGTCATTCATCTACTTATGTTGTTTGAACATTAATATCATGTGCATTACTTAAACATGAATGTCATATGCTTATTCGTATCGTTTAAACATGGATGTTATATGTTTATTCATGTTGTTTACACAAAATATCATACACATGACTTTCATGTTTAAACAATGCACAACATTCGTGTTTAACCAATATGAACCTATGAAATAACAGATTTTACATGCATTTGAAACAAATCCATGAAGCTTGTAAATTTGTGATGTAAGGAATCTTATCTATACCAACCCATGTGTCCAAATCAACCATTTTTGTGACTACCAATGCAATTATCCTATGTGGCACCATGTAAAAACAATTTGTAATTGTACATGTGACAACAAAATGGTTTTAAGTTGCATATGTGATTATGACTTGCAATTAATATTAATTTGGATAAAAGTGAAGATGAAAAATGTAGTCATATCACCCTACAACTAATGTTAATATCCATTGATGGATGAATTTTTATTTTTTTTTGCAACTAGTATTGTGTCTCATAGGTGATTGGACACCATTTCGTGTTTTATTTAACTTGAATTGTGACTACAAATTATATTCACAAATGCACATGTGTTTAGGTGTGAAAAAAATATGTTATGGTTGATAAAATTACTAGATTTAATGGTGTAAATTTTTTTCTTCATTATTTTAAGTTTAAAAAAAATTAAATGTAGAATAAATTTTGGTAGATTTGTGAAAATTTCAGAGGACTAATGGAAAGGGTAAAAATGAGCCATTATTTTTAATTTTCAGCATAATAATGTTTTGTGTAGGTGTGAATATATATATTTTTTTAAATGGAATTTTTGGATATGGCGGTTTAATTTTTTTTTACGTTATATAAAAAAATGCATCACTTCAATGAAGTAATAATTTATAGACAAGGTTTTTGCACAGTAAAGTTTGTGCACTTTATTTTTTTGTTAATTTTGTGTTGTAATCACCTAAGTTCAAATAACCTTAAATAGCCAAAAATATTTTAGGATGGAATAACCTAAAATAACATAAGATTAATTAACTCATAATAACTTAAGGTAAAATAATTTAGAATAGGTTATGGTAAAATAACATAAAATAGAAAAAAATAGTTGAAAGTAACTTAGGTTTGGAATAATCTAAATTAATCTAAAATAATTTTCAAAACCTTAGGGTGGAATAGTCTAAAATAACTAAGAAAAATTGTCATGGGCACAAAATGAACTAAACATGATTTCCAAACCACACAAACAAACGCAAGCCTAATTTTGGATCCAAGTCATGGAATAAAAAAATCAAAAGCAAAAACATGATGTGTGTATGATGTGAATGCAAGAGGACTTTATTACAAAAACATGGCAATAATAAACCAAGATCATAACAAAAATACATACCCAAAACTAATCTTGAACAAATTGAAGGTAACGTAAGATTCTATTTTTATTTACATCCATTATGCATTTAACTTTTAAAACTTCTCAAAAAACTTCCAACCTACATGCAGCCCATGTTCACCCATGTGTGTCCCATGTCCATCCACATGGGAACTAATAATGAACTATAAATTAACTATGAATTGATTAAAAATGAATTGAAATTTAATTATGTATTAATTGCAAATGAACTAGGACTTAACTAAAATTTAATTGAAAGTTAATTAGAAATGGACTAGAAATGAACTAATGGTTAACTAAAAATTAATTAATAGCTAACTAGAAACTAACCAAAAACTAACTAAGAATCAATTAAGAATGAAATAAAATTAAACTAAGAGTAAGTATAAGTTAATTACAAGTTATGGATGAACATTCATATGAATGAACTCCATAGCATCGGCATGCGTGACAATGACAAAAAATAATTGAAAACAATTAACCCTAGGTTAAGATGGAATAACTTAAAATAATGTAGGATAAAAATTATAGCTAAACATAACCTAAGGTGGAATAACTTAAAATAATAAAAAATAACTTTAAAAGAAAAGATGAAATAACCTATAGTAGCCAAAAATAAAATAAGGAAAAATATTTCTAAATAACATAAGATGAAATAATTTCAAATAATTTAAGGTGGGATAACTTAGAATAGTTGAAAATAATTTTAAATATAATAAGACGTAAAATAGTTTAAGGTGAAATAGTCTAAAATAATCTAGGATGAAATAGCTTATAATAATTTATAATAAACTAAAGTGGAATAGCTTAGAATAATAAAAAATAACCTAAGGTAAAAATGTTATTTAAACCACCTACCTACATGCTAGGTTTTATATTCTAATGTAGAAAATAACTTCAACACATGTCTATGGAATAATTAATTAGTTTTCAAGATTTTATTTCAAAAATAAAAAATGTTCTTGAATTTTTAAAAAGATTCTTCAATTTCCTTCCAAAAACAAATTGTTGATGTCCATTGTTAATCAGTGATGCAGGACATAAATGCTTAATGTGACATTTTTACATCATTTTTCTTTATCCTTGATCATTCTAAGTACAAAGATTTTGTAATAGTGAAAGTGACCTTAGAACACAGAAGGGAAGAAACAATCAAGGAAAATAGACACATCATGCAACCATATACATCTTTGCCTTTGTAAGCATTGTCTTCCGGACATCATCTTCTGGGAATTGTGCGATTCATATGTTCATACATGAGGAGGCTGCAACTTGAAAGTTCCATCCGTTCTCCCACGCTTACTCACCTTTCCCTATCTTACATGCTTCTAGTTTGTGCCAAGTGTTCTATTGTTTCTCCCATGCCTACTTACCTTCTCATCATGTTAAGCGATCTTTTTTTTCCTGCAATACACTTTGATTTGGGGGAAGCATGGCCACCATTGTGTTGTTATTAGGTCCTATATTGGATTCTTCAATTGTACCAAATCTACATGCACATTTTTGTGTGCCCAATTTTACCACCCAAGGTAATGTTACATTCTTTCTCCCAGCTGTGATAGCTCGGTAGCTTGGACACAAATTATACTAGTTGTCAAAATGCTGAAATTTTCAATTTTTACTTTTTTCAAAGAATAAATTTTTAAAAGGGAAATGAAGAATCTTTACCATGAAGAACACTCAATGGAATACCATGGAAACTCAATTCAACACTCACTTAAATGACTTTTATATTTGACAAATGCATTTTTATATTTTTGCACACTTTGAAAATGATGAACATCATCTACCTTCAATCACTTTTCATCAACATACATTGGCACCTATCCTTTCTTTCTTGTGCATGTTTAGCAACATTAGCAAAATCACATTTTTCTATCATTTCTTGGTAAACTATTTTTATTTTAATTTTTTTGTTTGTTACACATTTCTGAGTTTAAGATCTGTGGAGTATATTAGGATGTAAGAATGAAAAATTAATTGGTGCATTTGACTTCATGTTGACATGCAAGATCCATGTTCAAAACTAGTGTGACCTTTGCATAGCAATGATGCCTTCACGTTATCTCCTATGGTCTATTGAAATCAACCCAAAATTCAGGGAGCATAATATGTGGCTATCATTGTCCAATGATAGAATCCTATAGCCATACACGGAAAACACATTTTACATGACTCTTGACAAAAACAATTTCCAAAACCAAAAAGTGTTGTAGCATGAAAGATGTGTGCATCCTACCAGGACAAATCGACCCAGCATAATAAGCCATTGAAAAGGTTCTAGAAACAAGCCTGGAAATAGACTGAAGAGAACATGCCACTACAAACAACGCATGAATGAACAACTCCTCCTCCCCCTTCTCTAGCACCCTGCTCCCCACAAATTGCCCTTTTCCCTCAGAAGTCTGGATGAGTCCAAACCTGATTCAAAAGCTACCCACCCATGAGCTGAGAAACCCAAGATTTCCTTGAAGGAACACCAGCCTCTTTGTCTATGCAGAGATATATTAAGGTACTCTTGCTTCCTTGCTTGAAGTTTTACAAAGGTTTCTTAAGCTTTGGATTTCGTTCAACAAACTTGCTTATTGTTTTGTCCCACATTAAGACAACATGTAGGGTAAACTGGTTCATCACCGATATCCTGCCTATGACCAAGCATTTATTTATATCTTCATCATATGTGCTTCATTTTGAGTGAATTAAAATGTTATGGAAGCACTACTTCAAGTTCTAGAAATCAATTGAAGTGCAAAGGCAAAGGAGTAATAATAAAATAACAAGAACAGAAATAAGCTTTCCAACTTACAAAATGTGATTTTTTTATTTTCTTTTTTTGGACCTCTCCTATTTTCAAACCTCATAATTTTCTTTTTTTTTAATTATTTTAAACGATTTAAAATGCTATAGGAGTGTCGTCTGAAGTTCTACAGATCATCTTTGAACTCTAATAACAACAGAGCAACATAAAAAGAATTTTTTGAGTGTTCAAAAATTGGCTTTGGTAGTGTTCGATGGTTTGTTTTTTTTCCTGAGTTCTTGACCCCTCCCACCCTTTTTCCCCTTTACTTTGGGAGGCCATAACTTTCTCATTCTAATCTGTTGTTGATGATTTTTAGTATGTCAGATGCATCAAGAAGAGGGGTTCAAGTTTTATTGGGACACCAAAATAACAGAGCCCTACACTTGAATCCGGCCTGCCCAGCGCGCGCTTAAGTGCTCGGTTACCGGCCAGTCTAGCCTACACACTCATGCATTTTTGAGATTGAAGTGATAGTTTTCAGTAGCAATGACTTCTGGGAGGTGGCTAGGACAAAGCTAGATTCTAACAACCTTTGCACTTTCCTGTCTGATTGTGTAGCCCAATGAGTTTGTCCTCTTTCTGCATGATCCCCAGAACTCCACATGCTTCAAAGATAACAAGCCAGTCCGTAAGTGACATGCGTTCCACCAGGCCAAATATTACGTGACGTGACTTTCACGAGGCCAGTTGAGGAAAATGGAAAATAAGAATCAACCTTTTTGTGATTCTTAGGGAGATTTGTTTCGCCTTTTTTCGAAATAAAAAAAAGAATTTATATCAGCCACATCTAGACCTGGACACTTGCTAGATCGCCACTTGCGGCAGGAGTACTTTTGTGAAAACGCTACCAGCCGAGCTAGGACAGTCGCCATTTAATGCTAGGGAATTTCTATAATTAAGAAAACAAGAAGAAAACAAAAAAACAGACGCTGATGCAAACGTGGGGAAAAATATGTTTGAAATGGTTTTCGGGCGATGATATTTTGACCCAGAAAACAGGAGGGAATCTGCCACCCATTGGATTTCAGAAAGAAAATTTCACATGTGCGCCAAATTTGGCGCAAAAAGAAAATGGCTGTAGACAAAAAAAGAAAAGCAAAGCAAGCAAGCAACAAGGGTGGTGCAAAAGCGACTGCTATAAAGCCAAACACAGGAGGAGGAGGAGGAGGAGGAGGAGGAGACATTTGTGGTTAACCAGACACCAGCACAGCACTTGTACCCAACTGAAACTACACATCTAGTTTTCTAGTCTGCAATTAGCTGCTTTGGATTCATTGCACAACTTAGTCTAGAATTACTGCCACAATTGTTGGAAAGAGTCTGAGGCTCAGGGAGTCTATCTAGAGGGAACAAGAACCAGAAGAACAAGAACGAGAGTCTTTCAGATCACTAGAGGTGGTATAATAATAACATGAGTAACATGGCACTCCAGGCCGCAGCACCAGCTTCCTCGTGTTCCGTTAATCTTCCTGCTGCTGGATCTCATGCGTCATCTTCCAACAGATCATTCTTCAGCAGCTTGGCATTCTCGTCATCCAGCTTAAACCATAATACTGCCTCATTGCAATTGTCGAGTCTGAATCATATGCATAAAGAAAATTTGAGCTTCACTTCACAGAAGCTTGTTAATGCAGTTCAGGGCTCAACTCAGGCTGCTGCTGCAGCAGCTCTGGCAACTGCGCCCTCTCCTGCAAGCGCTAACAGAATTGCATCCACCATGGCTAACCTCAAGATGCAAGGAAAGGTAATAAATTGGGTTCTGGACACAAGACAACTAGATCTGCTAAGTAATCAGGACTAGTGAAAAAAACTAGACTTACTCTTTCTTTCTTGCAATGGGTATTCCACCCCCCCCCCCCCCCCCCCCCCCCCCCACCCCAACCAAAAAATAAAAACCTGGAGTTGGCCCATGATATCACAGGAGGATGCCACCTCCTGGGTCGTGTTGAACACTGAGTTTTTGATGCTGAAGAAATAGAATTTATTATGTGGGATAATTTGATCATGTTGCAGGTGGCGCTCATCCCCTATCTTACAGCAGGGGATCCAAATCTAGATACAACAGCAGAGGCAATGAGATTGCTAGATACATGTGGATGTGACATAATTGAGCTTGGGGTGCCATATTCAGATCCCATTGCCGATGGCCCTGTCATTCGGGTTCGTATCAAGATCGACTCTGCATCTGTCAAGTCTTTCGTAGAACTGCATCTCTTACACAGTTGAATCTCATACTGTAACCTTGCCCGTACAAAGATCATATTGAGCTAGATCTGGGCCCAGGCTGCTCCTTCTTTTTCATCAGTTGCATGCCATGATCCAGATCAGACAGAAGTATGAAATCTGTGATGCCCAAGTACAAAGCATATTATTTTTATTTGCAGCTGGGTTCCAGATGGATTGATCAGTTTTTTATTGTTTTTGGGGAGTTGATTGCAGGCTTCTGCAACAAGGTCACTTGCACAGGGCACTACTCTCGAGAAGGTTCTAAGCATGCTGAAAGAGGTAGCTAGCCATAATTTGTCTGCTCCATCTTGTGTTCACCTTCCAGTACTCTAGCAAATGCAATTCAGCCTTCTGGAAATCCCCAGATGCTCAAGATCCCATAAGAATAATATTTTACCTTGCTTGGGAAATTTCATGAATTGGGTACATAAATTCATTCTATTGAAGAAGATATATGAATTATCTAAACCAGTTTTTCCCATGCAGGTGGTCCCTGACTTGAAAGCACCAGTGGTACTCTTTACATACTACAACCCTATTCTGAACTGCGGTATGGAAGCTTTCTCAAAGGCTGTGAAGGCAGCTGGTGCATCAGGTTTGTTGTTGTTCACAGATAATCTTCTCCAAGTATATGGGGTCCCAAACACAATACAGTATGAATTTAGCAGATTCACATGAAGTTACACAATCAGATGACTCAGAGGATGATGGTCAAGGCTGCATAATTTCTGAATTTATCTTCTGCAACATTATGCATGTGCAGTTCTGCTGATTGTGTGCACCTGAGGTCTCTAGTGATCTGTCTGTGTCAATTTTTGGACTGAATTTCTTATGATTTGGGTGGTTTCCTATTTTGATCATGTACCTCCACAGGACTGCTGGTTCCAGATTTGCCGCTTGAAGAAACAGACAATCTTCATGAATTCACAGTTGCCAATGACCTTGAATTGGTGAGTAGACTGCCATCTAATTTCCCCTCTTTGTATCTGTGCATGTGGTGACAGTTGATCTTGCTTTGAATGTGAGATGTAACCCAACCGGGCCCTTGTCTTTGACCTGTTATATGCCAATCAAACGAAAAGATATGTGCAAGGTATAATAAAGAGAAGCTTGAACTGGACTGGAAACAGCACAAAAAAGCCCTCATTGATTTTTCAAGCTTGTAGAAGTGTCCTTGAGGTGTAGGTTTTCAGGTCTAAATCAATCAAGGCCCTCCCAGGGGAAGAGTTTCTTTTCTCAATTTCTAATGGATTCATATTGGCACACATTAAAGGAAAATTTATTGAATCTTGTTTGGACTGTGCAAACTTTTCTCAGATAAGATTGACAACACCAACTACACAACAGAGTCATGTCAAGGATATTGCTCAGGCATCAGAAGGATTTGTTTATCTGGTGGGTACTTTGGTCCCCTAATCTTTGAGCAGGCTGAGCACTAAATTTCAGTATCCTTAAAAATCCTGAACTCTGAACATTTGTTGAATTGTAGACTTGCTTGAAATTTTTCTTTTGTTGCCAAATTGTGTCTTTCAAGAGACATTGTCACTGCAACTTTGTTTTAAACCAGTTCAAGATTTGAAAGAAATTCTAATGTTTTGGTGGTTATAATGTGACTGCCAGGTGAGTTTGACAGGAGTCACTGGTCCACGAGATTTTGTTCACCCTCAAGTAGAGAATCTCTTGGCAGAGCTGAAGCAGGTAGCTTTCTTTTGTCTTGAACCCAGTTAATTATAGACCAGAAACCCTAGACCCATCAAATCCAGACATCTAAAGTTGTGATCATTGAACCCAAAAATTACTTTTCAACCCTAAATTCTCATGTACTAGTCTGTATGATCCTCAAAATTCTATAGGCCATCAATGATCATAAGTTATCTAGGTTTTGTCAAGGAGTTACCCCAACAGAAAGTTGTATCGCCTCAGAGCAAATTGCTCAAGGAATATAAGCATATTATACGCATAATTGTTGTAGGAGGATTTGTCATGCACCCTGAGCTGTATGCTTCACAAAAGAGATCCTGGAGATTCTGTAGACACTGAAGATGCTGATCATGGGCTATTTGTTTTGATCTGATCACTGTAGGTAACCACTAAGTCAGTGGCTGTGGGTTTTGGTATTTCACAACCTGAACATGTCTCTCAGGTGAGAATTTCCCATTGTTTGTCCTGAATTGTCTTTAGTGATAGCCTCAGTTTGGAGCTCATTCTTGGGCTTCTTGTTTAAATGCTGCATATGTTGTCAGGTTCTCTATGATCTCTGGGTCTTCCCAGCCACTTCTCATTGCAGATAGACCATGCATTCCATTCAGTTTCAAAGGATTGAGTAGAGTACTGTTTATGGCAAGAACTTCCGTGAAGTAAATTTAGCATGTTGGTGTTTGATCAGTTGGCGAAATGGGGAGCGGATGGGGTTATAGTCGGCAGTGCAATGGTCAAAAGACTAGGGGAAGCTGCAACCCCAGAAGAGGGTTGTGTGTCACTGGAGAAGTTTGCTAGAGAGCTAAAAGCTGCCCTTCCAAAGTAGTGATGATGATGATGAAGATGATGTCAATGAGTTCTTGCAAATCAGAAATTAAGAGCAGCTAAATTTTAGCTCCTCAGCAATTTTGGAAGCTTGGCATGTTAGGATATTACAACTCTAGTTAAAATCCTATTCATTTCAGGATGCCCAAATGCCTATGTCAACAGAGCCTGGCAATGTAGTCAATTTGATACATTTTGTGCTAGGATCATACGAAGGCTATCTTCTCTCACCTGTCACATGACCTCTCCCAAGGCTGCAGTCTCCAACACCATGATTTTTAACCAACTACATTTGGGTACTTCAAGCTATGGAACATCATCAATTGTTAGACCCAGCTCCAATTCTGAGCGGGAATTAAATGTGCTGTATGTACATATTGAAATATCAATAAAACCACCAAAAAGAGAACCATTGTGTCAATTCCAGACAATCCAAGAGTGAACACGATAAAAAACATAATTTAGACTTCATTGCTAGACTGCTTAATGTGTGTTGATTGTACACCCTTGGTTGTTGGACCTGTTTTTGTTCAGGAGGAGGATTGTTGCGGATCGAGATGTTAGACATGTTGTATGCATCTAACAGCTTTATTGTAATTACAACATTATGAATTTTTGAACTAGCTCTTATGTCTATTGAGTTGAACTTCCCTACATCATGATTAAAAGGTCTTCTTCCCCCTTGCTTCCAAATTTGTATGAAACAAATTCTGAACTTGTAGATGAGTGTATACCAATCTGGTACTCAAACTACAGCGCCAAATTATGACATACTTATGTACACTCAACAATTGTGGATGAGTGGATTGTGGCATATCAAATGAAAGTCACAATTAATACGGTTTCTAGAAGACAATATTGTATTTGAAACCATGATCTTAAACCATAACATAATCTGGTGGAATTTTATGGTTTGAGACTTAATTTAATTGTAATAGACTTCACATATAAACCCATCAAGACTTATCATACAAAAGTTTTTTATCATGAATTTGGACACATGAAAATGAACTTTCAATTTATTGATCACAAATTTTGTATATGATTGTGAACGTCTACTTAAAGTTTTTGAAGTGGGGTGTGCTTCTTTTGTTTTTTTTTCCCCCTGGAGCACAATGTGTGGAAACAAAGTCTACGTTTATAAGAACATTTGGTGATAAGGATACATTTTTTTTCATTTTTTTATTTTTTTATTTATTTGGAAAGATTTAAACACTTAAGTTTTTGGAAGTCCACAATTGACTTCAGAGGATGTGAAAATAGAGAAGATTATCATCATTGGCCTTGCCTGCCTTGGCCTCACCTACTAAGGCAAGGATATTGTGTTTAGATGATATTCTGGCTTGTGTTGAAACTTGGGATTAGTTATAGAGTTATAATATCTTGAAGGATTTTGGATTTTTTTAGAGGATTTTTTGAAGATTATATTTTGGCATGGTGAAATATTTGAGTTTTCATAATTCTTCTTTTGCCTTAAGATACCTTTTAATGTAAATGGCAAGGCCACATTGTGGCACAACCCTTGTTTAGAATGGCTTGAAGTTAAAGATTACATATAATAAAATTTTAATCATCATTGTGAGTTGCACCTAGAATAATATTTGGCATCATCATCACACCTCATTGCTTATGCTCTTTTGGAATAAAGGTTTTTCAACATGCAATTATAACCTTCAAGAAAGGGTAAAAGCCCATTTTTATGTTCCTCTATGTCTCCCATGGGTTGGTGGTGGGTTAAAGTCATGACTGGTTCAATACTTGTCAAGCACATGCCAACCTTGACTACTTTTACCCTAGGGTCAGTTTTTGTCATTAAATGATCTTTAAAAAACTGAAATGAACTTTTAAGGAAATATGGGGTTATTGAAAACCATCATAATTATTGCAGGCTACAATCTGAAAATTTTCACTGCAGCTTGTATGACAATATCATAGTAAATCATGAAAAATAATCATTTCAAAATTTTAGAAACTAATTTTTTTAAATAAAATTAATTCTTCATTTTGTCCATGTGGAAATTGATCGTAGGCTATGGTAGACCATGGGCAAGTGTTGAGGGTGTGATGTAACACCTCCTTCATGCAAGATGAACTTGTGAAAGCTTGCATGGAAAGAGCTTGACAGTGAAAGCTTGGTAACTATGCTGCAAACGTTGTGTCATGCCCGTATGCATGGCCTCATACATGACGGTTAGTTACAAGCATGCTAATCATGTCTTTAAGGTTAATGTACGCTCTTAAGGTTAATATACGTTTTTAAGTTACTGTACGTTATTAGATGTTTTAAGGTTATGGCTTGTTTAGAGTTTTAACTTTGTTGACGATTGTATAAAAGGTCAAGCTCTTCCCTTCTTTTGTCAATTTTTCTAGAATTCCTTTGTCATGGAGAGTTTCCTCCATAGTCAGACTACATTTCTAAATGCTCAAAGTGACTATAACATGGCCATAGTTTACATACATTATGTTTTCTTTCCTTCTTTTCGATTCAATTTAATACATGATAATTTCATCTCAACCTCCTCTTGTGCATTGTATATATATGTGTGTGCATCTCTTTTTGGTTGATTAGTTTTTACCTTTGATTGGTTTTAGTCTTTTTGTTTAGCAAAATTTACTATGGATTTACACCTTTACAACATCAAACATCACGACAACTGGTTGAAGAATGAGAATCCACATGAAGACCAGACAAACAGCTATATACTACATCAAACATTCACAATTCTTTGTTTCTTAAAAGAGAATAATTTGGGGGAAGGAGGGGGGTTGTGGAGGTGGTTAGCTTAGACTATTTGTTGTTTATTGAACTTCAATTTGCCCACATTTCAATTATTTTCACTTCTCTTTACAACTTGCTCTTCTTTACTTTTGACAAGAGCTTTGATTTTATTTTTTTCTTTGGTTTTCCTTTGTTTTAAGGTTTTTTTTTGGGTTTTCCTTTGTTCAACGTAAGCTAGTTGGATTTTTCTTTTTTTGAGTGTTGGTCATCCTGCAGTGCCATGAGCTCTTTCTCCTCCTTCTTTATAGGCATCGTTTCTTTGGGAAGGTTAGCCCCTACTATTTACTATCTTTAAAACCATTTCACAATGGCACTTTTGCACTTCAAAAATCCAACTAGTAGTACATTAACAAGGCAACTTGTAGTCCACTCATTTGCAAGGCAATTTTTCCATGAAGCTTTGTAAACAATGGAAATTATGTGTCAATTTGAAGGGGAATTCCAAAATACATACCTATTTCCCAGCTCACCACTATAAAAATTAAATCAGCCCACCACCCAAAAAGGGTGAATTGATCAAATTCACAACCTTCTTCCTGGTTGAAGAAAATTGCATTAACCAAAGAAACATTAATTAAGGAAAATTGTACTTACTACCTATAGTGAACTAGATGCCCAATAATATCCCTTTGCAATTCAAGTGATTTCAATCTACTTATTACACATGATTCAATTCCAACCTAAGAATGCATTTTATTTGCTTGCTAGAATACTAATGAAACTTCCAAATTTTCACTTAATCCAGATTAGGAACTTAAATGGAAAAATACACAATAATCTTGTTGATGTGATTATGGGTTTTAAATCCAAGGTTTTGCGTGTGCCAGTTCACCAAGACCAAGACTTGCAACAAAATTTGTTAGTGTTGTATGGTTATTTTGACTTTCTAAATAACCTAGAGGTTCAATTCATGTTCTTTAATTTTTTCATAATCAAAGAACTACTTTAATTCTCATTTTTGGGAGAGAAATTAGAATCAGAGAACCATTAGTTCCAACACTTCTAAAATATCAACAAACTAGCAGATTTCATGAAAGAACTGTTGTCTTAAAGGCACTTATTTTTATAATTTCAAAAGAATTAAAAAGCACAGTTATATACCAAACTAAGTTTTTTAATTTTCTTTCACACCCACGAAGAAAGTGGATATATACCCAAGTTGATAATTGATGGGTATCTGTAGCAAATTCTAATAACCACACAACACTAGAATTTACCACTAACTGGATTTTTGTGATATTGTGAACTATTGCCCATGCTAAGTTTAACTATATTCATCTTCTCAAAAATATCCCTAATCCATGTGCAAAATCAGTAATATTTTTACTATACAAGTTTTAGTTTGAAAAAATCATTTGCCCTTGCCCAAGTTGATGCAAATTTTTTGTGGAGGCAATGGAGCATTGCATGGGTAGAAACTACCCATGCATGCACACACAAGTCTTCTTTTTTGCATGAGATGAGAAGCAGCTGGCCAAAGAATAATCAAATAACTTTGCCCTCCATTTTTTGTTTAAAAAAAAAAGAAAAGGTGTGACTAGATAAAAAAGTTAATCAACTATTTTTCTCGTGTGAACATAGCAAGTTTTTAGGGTTTTGGTTTTGTTTTGAATGGTCGTCAACTTTTTGCATGCTAAAAGTAAAAAATATTTCGTCACTATTTGTTAGCGATTGCAATGATTATTTCAAGGAAACTTGTGAGCTTGGGTAGGAAGCTTTGTTTGTTTGTGTATTATGAGGAACAAATCAACAACAAGCAATGGATGGCTAAGAAAATGGCGGCATTGAATGGAGGTATGTGGAATAGGACGGTGGAAAGCAAAATAAAAAGGAGAATTTGAGAACAATGGAAGCAAGTCTTTCTTCTTTCTTGATTCTATTTTCAGAAGATGATAGGTGGAGCTTGTTAAGATTTGTAGTTGTTACATCTGATTTTCGTTGTGCTAGTGACTACACTATGGCAAACAAGATGTTTTTGTTAGTAATATGTTTTATAAGGGGTTGATGCTAAGGGTTGATGATAAATAGAAAGAAGTCCGAACTATAAAGATAAGGGCATGTAGAAGTATGCATGTTGAACGGGGACCTTGTTTGAACCTCTCTTGAATCCATATAGTAGGGCAGGTACCTGAGTGAGTGCCAAAAGCTTCAATGGGGTGTCCTTGGGTTGGGTAGAACGAAGGTAAAAAAAAAAAGTGGAAAGTTAATAGAAATATATCCATAGCTAATTTTTACAAAAAGATCTATCTTTCATGAATGGTTGTAAGTCAACTTGGTATGGGTCACTCATACTTTGGTCCATACCTAAAATTCAAGATGTTTTTGAAAGTGGGTCAAGTGTTCATTTGCATTGTTATATTTATAGGAAAAAGGTTAACAACTCATATGGACTAACTAAACATTAAAGGTTTTGACCTCAAGCCATATTGTGTGGATTTGTACCTAACAGTAAACTGATTATTACTACTATAACAAGTTAGAAGAGATTACCAAGTATGTGCTAGCTAGAGATTCATTCTAAGATGTTGAATTTTGTTCTGATAGAACAATAGCACCAAGAGATTTTAATAGTGTTGAGTTAGTAGTTTTAAAAATGTAAGTTGTAGGAGTTGATTCCCAAGATTTGTATCTCTATTATGAGTCTTTTGTGCCCAAAAGGTTTTGTTTATAAACTTTTTTTTTGGTATCAAAGCAAGTCAAGTTTGTGACATTCTTTGAACTCGTATGCAATTGGATTATGACGGCAATTATGATAATATGTCATCATCTAGTATAGAGGAGATTGGGATAAATGATGTTACACAGGAAATTCTTGAACAACTATTAGTTGTCAAGTTCAATTATCCAAGAAGGCGGGATGGACTTCAAATAAGAACCTTAATTCTATGTTTGTTGGGATTTGGCGTAGTGTTACTTGTAAGTATAAGTCATGATGAAGCTTAAATTAGGGATGTCGCAATAGAAATAGCTCATAATGGTTTCCATACATGCACTTAAGTTTGGGTAAAGATAAGAAATGGAGCAAGGGGATGGGAATCAACCTCAGAGCTACAAAAGCAATATCACTACACCTCATACCTGTGTAGAGTTTCACCTTCAATTCCTGAAAGGTAGAATACTACACCTAGAATAGGATACATTTGGATTCCCTAGCTTTTTGTTTCACCTAACCATTTTGTCAAATTCTACATACCTAATGTAAAAGACTTGTTTCAAATTGGAGATCATGTTTTTAGGGTGGAGCACATTGGATCAAGATCTTGCATCATAAGTTGGAAGATATGGCAAAATTCAAAGCAAAGGTGGCAATACTAATTGGACTCCACAGATGAGCAAAATTTCTCCATCCTACCATCTGATATCATGCCTTTAAGACTAGTAGAAGTAGGAGATCAGTATAAATTTTTGGGCTAATATTTAGATGGTAAATAACAATTTTTGAAGATGAGGGTTATCACATGGAATTCAATCTAACATCTTGGAATTTGATGAAAAAGGATTTTCATGGGAGCCACAAGCAAGCTCAATGATCATGAAAATTTTAGGATTTTCGTATCTAAGAATGAATGGTTTTGACACCTCTAAAGCAAAAGTAGGGAAGTTATCCATGTTGGTTTTTTTTCCAAAACAATGATGTGGTTGAAGGCCAGGGCAAGGTTTCATAGATGGGAATGGATCACCATACAATCTAGTGAGTACCATTTCTATTTCAATAGTCTTAGGTCCTTTAACTCATTAAAGTGTAGAAGGATAAAAAGGGGTGAAAAATGTGTCTGTTCTCGAATTAAAGGTATTTTGATACATGTAGACACAAATTTGGATGAAAATTATGCAGCAATTTTATTAGCTTGACTTTATCAAGCTAGAAATATTCAAGGGACATAAATACTAATTATAGCAACAAGGTGGTTGCAATGAAATGGGGGCATGTATTTGTTTAAAAAAACTAGAACATTGAATGTGCAACAAATGACTTAGCAATTTTAGATTAAAGTTAAAAGTTGCAAAATGACTAGCCCATAGGGTATGGATGAATTATTCTAGGGGTGAGACCATGAGGATGTCAATGACTGGGCAAAAAGGTTCACAATGGCTGTAGAGGTGCAAGATTTGAATGTGGACAAAATTACAAAACTGAATTTAAGAAGGCGAGCTAAAGAATGGTTCAGTAGGTTACACCCAGCACCAATTGATTGGAATGAACTACGAACTTTAATAGTATAAAAATATGGGGATGTTGATGTTGATGACATCAGAATGAAACTTGATGCCATCAAACAAGAGCCAAAAGAAAAGGTTCAAAAGTACTTTGAACGTTTTGATAAGCTATTTTAGAAAGGCAAAATAGAGGATGTTGAACAAAGAAGAAGATTTATAGCCAAGTTGAGGCCAGAAATTCAGAAGTTATGCATGGTAAGGACTTTTACAAATATTGAAGAATTAGTGGGAGCTGCAACATAATTGGAAAGGGTGTTGGGAAAGCTTGGAAAAACACCATATGAACCTTTAAAATAAGAACAAGAAGAAGGAGTTTCAGAGACCATGATGGAGAAATAGGTCACTACTTTAAACAACACATTCATCAATTTCTTCAAGGGGAATGTGCCCAATCCAGATGCACCATCTTCCTCCACTATGTTCAGAAGATGCCAAATCTGCAAAAGAGGAAACCATTTAACCACCACTTGTTTGAAATTAAATGAGCCACGGCCAAAATGTGCCAAGTGTGGTATGTCTCATAGGATAAAAAATTGTGTGATAAAATGTTTTTTTTGTTGAAGTTTAGGTGATTCAAAGGATAGGTGTTGGAAGAAACCTAAGGATGGAAAGTCCCACTCTGGAACAGCAAATTTTTTGGAGGTATTGTTGAATGATGAGGAGGCAACAATGCAACAACTTAATAAACTATGCGGGGACGAAAATGTCTTCTCTTACACATGAGTTCCTAGAAGAAGGATGCATGTTGAAGTGGCACCAAGTGGAATCGTGCAGACTCCTAAAATTATAGGAGAAGGGACAAGAATAAATAGGGAGACCTCGGTCAGGTCTAAGATTCTCTCCCACTTCATCAAAGGGAAGATTTCCTTTTCACCTATGGAGACAATTCTTATGATCCCAAGAGAACTTGAACACCTTGAAAGTTTAGTGAAATTGGCTAAACACAAGAAAAAATTCAGAAACAATAGACAACCAAGTATTTATGGTTTCAACATCTCTAGCGATCAGAAAGATTTGTATCAACAAAATGCATTGGAGCAAGACTATCCATTTGCTTGTAGAAATAAACAACTATGTGGTTGAGGGATTAATAGATACTGGAGGATCCATGTCTGTTATGGCTGCTGCAATAATTAGAGAGTTGGGCCTAATGTATTTGGTCACCAAATTCAGACCTACAAAACTACATCTAAAGACGTCACACAAGCCATGGGGAGTTGATGAAGTACTTGTGAAAGTTGGAGGTGTACAATGTACCATGACTTTTATGGTGGTTTAGGGTTCTAACCTCAATCCATACCATAATCTGTGGATTTGTACTTAACAACAAATTGATTGCTACCATTATAACAAGATAGAAGAGATTACCAAGTATGTGCCAATTGGAGATTCACTCTAGGATGTTGAATTTTGTTATGATAGAATAGTAACACCAAGAGATTCTAGTAGTGTTGGGTTGGCAGTCTCAAAGATGTAAGTTGGAAAAATTAATTCCCAAGATTTGTATGTCTACTGTGAATCTTTTGTGAATCTTTTGTGCTCAAAAGGTTTTCTTTATACACTCTTCTTTTGGTAAGAAGGGGATCTGGGATTTGTACACAATTTTGAGCTTAGAATTTTTCTAAAGTCTTGAGATCTTAAACATTATTGTGATTACAACAACAAATCTTTCAGGGTGCACATTGATCTTCAACAATGAGCACATACACTAGAGTTGAATTTTGTAGAAAGTTAGCTAAGTGGGTTAGTTAGTCTCTTGGGCGACATAATGATAAGCAAGCCCAGAAGCAAGGAGTAAAGTTGTAAATTAGCTAACCAAGAGAGGAGGAGGGACTTGTCGATTGTCTATTGTTCTCTTACAATGTCAATTTTTCTCCTATTGTTACATATGAAAAGACCAAATTGATGGATGAGTGGGGTCAATTAAGTATAATGCATGTTCACAAGGGAATAAAGCTTAATAGGGCATGTTCACAAGGGATATTTGCTTTGTGATGCAAAATCCAAAGTTTGTTTTCTTTCATTCTTCATGGATGCATTCAAATCTTTTGAAGACCAAAGCACTTGAAGCACTTTCATGTTTGATAGAAGATGACCTCTTTGATGATTAATGAGGATGGATTTTTATGATACCCATTAGGTCTAGTTTTCACAAAGTAATTTATGAAAGGGTGATATTCTCCTCAAATTTAAAATTTAAAATTTTTACTTTGGGCAAAGGTATCAACATTTTCTTTAAAATATTTAAATCAATTCTCACAATGTTGGTTCTTGAAAATTGAAAACAATTAGTTATATTTTGTTGGTTCTCACAAATTGAATATTACTTTATATATTTAAAATTATAAATTAAAATTAAAATTAAAAAGTTATTGATTTGATTTCTTTCTTTAACAATAGTTTTGACTTTTTGAAAAAATTCAAAATCAAAAGACCTTTGGTTCAAGGTTTTTGAACGATTTCTACAATAAATCATCATTTAAAATAAACTTTCCAAATATCATTACCATCTGACATGGCCTACCATTAATAAATACCTACCACCAAATATTAGCCCTCCTTTGGATTTCCTATCTCCAAAGGCAAATTAGACCTAACATGCAAATTTTGGTGTGGGTTTGGATGAAAATGTCCTTTTTTTAGCCCTAATTCAATTAGGTTGACTTAACACTGTACCTTCAAACTTCAAACCCATGGTCCATGAATGATCAACAAGATCTAATAAGTAAAACATTGTTCCATTCTACATAGAAAGATAATTAAGTTTGAAGTTTGTATAACTTTTTTTGCATTGCTTGTACTAATTTTTAATGGTGGCTAAACCCTGAGACCCTAACTCGGGTAAGGGGTCAAACCTTCCTTGATTCTTAGATTTTTTTGATTTAAAATTTATAAAATTAAAAAAAAAACCAGTTTTCACATCCAATTTTCACACAACTGAAACCCATTAGTTTGGTTTTCAATTAGGGTATCATTCATGTTGATATCTTGAAGGAATCAAATTGGACTACTCAAATAATACATGGGTCATGCCCAGGGTATTTATGATACCTGCCCAACACTTGTACATTCCACAAATCTAGAGTTTTTTTCCTAGCCATGGGGATTTTATATATATGTGTCCAAAGATTATGTCTTTTAGTATAGTAATGTAATTGTGTAATGAAATTACTTTCACCTGTGGAATATATAATTATAAATTGATTTTATAATTTCATAAGTTTTGAAATTATTTTTGTAAATGTATGAGATTCTAGCAAATATGAAAACCATAATTCCATCACTTGATTTGGTAATTACTTTCAAAAACTAACTTTACATGAAAAATGGCACATTTTCATGCACATAAATAAATAGCATCACAAGTAGAACAATTGCATGATTCACATGAAATGTGATCATCTATGTCAAAGTTTGAATAACTCATTTCAACAATAATCAAGTTGTAGAAATCCACATAAGCATTCCATCCACCATGTGTATAACATTATGTTTAATGTAACAAGATAAACATTTTTTGTTGATCGTAATAAACATACCTAGTTTCCATGTTAGTCGAAATAAGCTTAATCAATGGTTGCAAAGTAGGAAACTTGATTTTATAGTCAGTTCCATCATGATGCTACTAGATTAAAAACCAAGGTTTGTTGTAATGCCTCCAATCTAACAACCCCTGTAGGAAGACATTCTAGTACCCTATTACCTTGGGAATTACAATATTAATAATGTTAGACTTTTCAAAAAATTCAAATAAAAAATCTTTATGAAGGAAAATATTGAATCTCAAGAATATTTTATTTCTCAAAATGAAAAGTTCAAAATTAATTAATTAATTGATAGACGGGTGTTGAAGCTGCCAAGGTACTACAATGGTAGCAATCAAGCCATCGCACTCATTTTCTTAGAGAACC
>Ga0209208_10002919_pt1 | contig 24575 bp, 17 predicted proteins | sample S1TSphfallax_3_FD_187694 | JGI IMG/M metagenome (GOLD analysis project Ga0209208, IMG submission 187694) | Host-associated microbial communities from peat moss isolated from Minnesota, USA - S1T2_Fd - Sphagnum fallax MG (SPAdes) (version 2) | ecosystem: Host-associated > Plants > Peat moss >...
ACTTCGGATGCCTTCGCGCTCCACCAGGCCGGGATTGGCGCGGGCATCCATAAAAACATTTGCCAGCGCGGCTGTTTTGGCGGCCGAGTCCCAGCCGTCGATATCGAAGCTGGCGTCGGCTTCGGCCACGCCTTGCGCCTGCGCTTCTTTGACGCCTTCTTCCAGGCTCAAGCCGCGGCCCATGGCTTCGATGACCAGCTTGGAAGTGGAGTTGAGGCAGCCGGTGAAGCCCAGAATTTGAATGCCCGGCAGGCAGTTGCGGACCATGTTGAAGACGGGCGCCCCGTCCATGACGGTGGATTCGAAACGAAACTCCACCTGCGCGCGGCGCGCCAGTTCGCGCAGCTCAGCGTAGGCGTGCGCGATGGGGCCTTTGTTGGCGGTGATGACGTGAATGCCCATGCCGATGGCGGTTTTGATGTGGCCGATGGCTGGCTCGCCGGTTTCCGGGTTGAGGGTGGTGATTTCAATGGCGACATCGGGGCGGGCGGCTTCGAGGAAGCGGCTGATAGTGCTGGCGGGCAGATCGAATTCGGGATTCAGGCCGAGCCCCTTCATGCCGTAGGCAGTTCCATGGCGGGCGGTATGGATGCCGACGATGCGAAACGGGTACGTGCTGCGTCTGGAATGGAGGAGCTTGGCGAACGCCTTGCCCACATTGCCATAGCCGATAAGAGCGACCTTCACTTCATGAGGGTATCAAGCGCGCGCTTCGGTATTTTTTCAATGGCTTTGCCGTTGCGCTGGCGGGCCAGATCGAGTTCGTAGGCGCTTTGCAGGTTCATCCAGAAATTGGCGGACGTGCCGAAATATTGGGCAAGGCGCAGGGCGGCGTCGGCGGTGACGTTGCGCTTCCCGGCCAGGAGTTGATAGAGGCGGTTGGGGGGACTTCTATGACGTCGGACAGCCTTTTCGCGGTCAGGCCGATTTCTTCCAGTTCGTCCGCGAGAATTTCTCCGGGGTGGATGGGTGTTCGGGGCATTTTAGGTCTTGGGCAGCTTGCTCACATCCCAGCCGCCGCCGAGGGCGCGCACCAGCTGGACGCTGGCGTCCATGCGTTCCTGCATCAGGGTCACTTCGGTGCGTTCGTTGCTGAGGGCGATGCTTTGGGCGGTGATGACTTCCAGGTACGTGACCAGGCCGCCTTTGTAGCGGTTCATGGCCAGTTGCTGGGAATTTTCGGCCGCTTGCGTGGCTTCGTGCTGCTTGGCGGCTTCCTGCTCCAGAATGCGCAGCGTGGAGAGGTTGTCTTCCACTTCCTGAAACGCGGTGAGCGAGGTCTGGCGGTAACTGGCGACGGTGGCGTCATAGGCGGCCTGGGAGATATTGACCTGGGCGCGGCGCTGTCCGCCATCGAAAATGGTTTGCGCCAGTTGCGGGCCAATGCCCCACATGCGGCTGGGCCAGGTGAACCAGTTGACGATGCTGCCGGCTTGGAAGCCGCCTTCGGCCGCAATGACCAGATCCGGATAGAAGGCGGCTTGGGCGATGCCGATTTGCGCGTTGGCGGCAGCGACCTGGCGTTCGGTGGCGGCAATGTCAGGGCGGCGCTCCAGCAGTTGCGACGGGACGCCGACGGGTATCACGGGCAAGGTGTTCTTCAGCTCAGCCACGGCGACGTGAAACCCTTCGGGCACGCGCCCGATGAGCACGGCGATGGCGTGCTCCAGTTGGGCGCGCTCCACGCCCAAATCAATTTCCTGCGCCTGCGTCTGGTTCAACTGAGTTTTGGCTTGCGCCACTTCGGCCTTTGATGCCACGCCGCCGGTGTAGCGGTTATTGGTGAGGTCATAGGCCTTCTGATAGGCGACGACGGTGTCGTCCAGCAGGCGCTTCTGCGAATCCAGGCCGCGAATGGTGAAGTAATACGAAGCCAGCTCGGTTTCGAGTTCCAGCTTGACGTTTTCAAAATCGGCGGCAGAGGCCTGCGACTGCTCTTTTGCGGCCTCGACGGATTTGCGAATGCGCCCCCAAAGGTCGGCGTCGAATGAGGCGCTGATGGGCAGCGTAAATTCTCCATACTGCAACCCGTTGTCGCCGGTGGGAGCATGGCCGGAGATGCGGTTGCCGGTGATGGACGGGCCGGCGCTCACGGTGGGAAAGCGGAAGGAGCGCTGGAACTGAATGTTGGAGCGGGCTTGGCGGTAATTGGCTTCGGCAATTTTCAGCGACTGGTTGGCCGGGCCCACTTGCTCTTCGAGCGTGTTTAGTTCGGGCTCGCCGAAAATTTCCCACCACTTGCCTTTCAGCATGGCGTCGCTGGGCTGGGCGGTTTTCCAGCCGGGAGCGGCCTCAAACTGCGCGGGGGGCTGCTCGCTGAAGGCGGGCGCGGCGGGAACGCTGGGCTTGGCGTATTGTGGGCCGACGGAGCAACTGACAAGCGACAGCGCGACGGCAAAACAAATTAAGGTGATCTGAATTTTCATTGATCCTTTCATTGCGCCACCCGGACTTTCTGGCCGTTCAGAAGCGAGTCGCTGGGGTTGACAATCACTTTGTCATTTTGCCGGATGCCGGCGACGAGTTCCACGGAATCGCCGAAATCGCGGCCCAGGATGACGGGAACCAGTTCGGCTTTGCCATCGGTGACGCGCGCCACGCGCAGGCCTTCGGAGCGGAACAGCAGCGTGTTCGAAGGCACGGTGACGGCGGGAATGCGCGAGGGCAGTTTCAGATGCACGGAGACATAAGAACCGGGCAGCAGTTCGCCGGTTGGATTCTTGACGTCCACTTCCACCAGCAGCGTGCGCGAGGATTGATCAATGGCGTTGGCGTTGCGAACCACAACGCCGTGGAACTGGCGGCCGGGAAATTCGTCCAGCGTCAAATAAGCTTGCACGCCAGGTTTTGCGGCCTGGGAGTACATTTCGGGCACGCTGACGTAGACGCGCAGCGTGTCGATGGAGGCGACGTGGAACAGTTCTTTTCCGGGCGTGTTTGCGCCCTGGTCCACCAGCGCGCCCACGTCGACGTTGCGCGCGGTGAGGACGCCGGAATAGGGCGCGGTCACTTTTTCAAATGACACCAACTGCTGCAGGCGCGAAACGTTGGCCTGGGCTGAGGTGACGTCGGCCTTCTTGGCGGCTTCGTCCTGAACGGCGTTGTCGACGTCCTGCTTGGAGACGGAATCGGTCTTGAAAAGATTGGTGTAGCGTTCGGCGGTGACTTGCGAGAGCTTCAAATTCGCCTGCGCCGTTTCCAGTTGCGCGTTGGCCTGGTTCAGTTGCTGGTCCACTTCGGGCGCCTCAATTTCGGCCAGCAATTGGCCTTGCTTGACGTGGCCGCCGATGTCCACGTACCAGCGCTTCAAATAGCCGCTGGAGCGCGCCCAGACGGGCGTGTCGATGAAGGCCTGCATATTGCCGGGCAGGCTTACTTCCTGCGCTCCCGGCGTGACCTTGGGTGTTGTGACGGCGACGGCGGGAATGGCTAAATCGGCTGTCTCGGTGTTCAGGGTGCCGCTGGCCTGGGCGCGGGAAGCAATGCCCAGCCAGATGATGACGGCAATGATGACAACGCCCAGCAGAGCCACCAGCAGCAGCACCTTCAATGGCGCGCCCGTGCGCGTGTTTACCGCTTGCTCTTGTTGTAGTTCCATAAGTTATTAATGCCTCGCTTCTTCACGCTGTAATGCCGATCCGGTCTTTTGTTTCTTGCCGCCGATGTTATGCAGCAGGGCGAAAACGGTTGGGACAAAAAGCAGCGTCGCGACGGTGGCGAACAGCAGGCCGCCGATGACCGCGCGCCCCAAGGGTGCGTTTTGCTCGCCGCCTTCGCCCAGGCCAATGGCCATGGGAATCATGCCGATAATCATGGCCAGCGCCGTCATGACGACGGGCCGAAAGCGCGTGGAGCCGGCTTCCAGCGCCGCTTCAATGGCGTTGCCGTGCTTTTCCAACTGGTCTTTGGCGAAGCTCACCACCAGAATGCTGTTGGCGGTGGCGACGCCCATGCACATGATTGCGCCCATCAGCGCCGGCACGCTGACGGTGGTGTGCGTGACGAAAAGAAAAATGACGATGCCCGAGAGCGCGGCGGGCAGCGCGGTGATGATGATGAACGGGTCCAGCCAGCTTTGGAAGTTGACGACAATCAGCAGGTAGACCAGGACGATTGCGCCGGCGAGGCCCAGCAGCAGGCCGATGAAGGAGGCGCGCATGGTTTGCACCTGGCCCTTCAAGAAAACCTCCGTGCCGCGCGCCAGCGTCTTGCGGTTGGCGTCCAAAATCTTTTGAATGTCGGCTCCGACCGCGCCCAGGTCGCGGTCTTGCACGGAGCCATAGATGTCTATGGTGCGGCGGATGTTGAAGTGGGTGATGACGGCGGCTTCGCTTTCGCGCTGCACATTGGCCACGTCGTTCAGAATTTCGGGCGCTTTCTGGCCCGCGCCGGAAATGGGGATGTTTTGCAGATCCTGCAGGTCTTGAATGCGGTACTGCGGCGTTTGCGTCACCAGGTTGTAGCTGACGCCGTTGACCGGATTCAGCCAGAAGGTGGGCTGGGTCTGGAAGCTGCCGCTTAAGGAAGTGAGCAGGCTGCGGGCCACGTCGTTCTGGGTGAAGCCGCTGCCGGCCGCCTTGGTGCGGTCCACCTGAATGTGCAGTTTGGGCTGGTCAAACACCTGCTGGATATGCAGGTCCACCGCGCCGGGAATTTGCTTTAGCTGCGGCAGAAGCTTGTCGGCCCAGGCTTTGCTGGCGGCGACGTTGTTGCCGACAATCTGGATGTCGATGGGCGCGGGCAGGCCGAAATTCAGGATTTGGGTGGTGATATCGGCCGGCAGGAAATAAAACGTGGTGCCGGGAAATTGTTTGGGCAGAGTCTGGCGCAGGCGCTTGACATATTCGGCGGTGGGCTTGTGTTCGGCGTTCAGCGTGACCAGAACATCGGCATCGCCATTGCCCACCTGGCCGGTGTTGCTGTAGGACAGGTTCAAGCCGCTGTAAGGCAGGCCGATGTTGTCCAGAATGGGGCCTAATTCGTCTTTGGGAATCTGGCGGCGAATGGAGGTGTCGACCAGGTCGCACAGGCGCGCCATTTCTTCAATGCGCGTGCCGGTTTTGGCGCGCACGTGCAGGCGGATTTGGCCGTTATCGCTGGTGGGGAAGAAGTCCTGGCCCAGAATGGGAATCAGGAATAAGGCGGAGACGCACGCCAGCAGGAAGACCGGCACGAAAACGAACCTGCGCCACACCAGCGTGGTGAGCACGGCCTGATATTGGGCGCGCGTGAATTCAAAGAGCTGGTTGAAGCCGCGCTGAAACAGAACCAGCGGATTGCGTGAGCGCTGCTGCACATGCTCATGCGTTTTCAGCAAGTACATGGCCAGGGTGGGCACCAGAGTTCGGGAAAAAATGTAGGACGCAATCATGGCAAAAACCACGGCTTCGGCCAGCGGAACGAACAGGTAGCGCGCCACGCCGGTTAGGAAGAACATCGGCAGAAAGACGATGCAGATACACAGCGTGGACACTAAAGCCGGGACGGCAATTTGCGCCGCGCCGTCCAAGATGGCTTCCTTGAGCGGCATCCCGGTTTCCAGGTAGCGCTCAATATTTTCGATGGTGACGGTGGCGTCGTCCACCAGGATGCCGACGGCGAGAGCCAAGCCGCCCAGCGTCATGATGTTGATGGTTTCGCCCAGGGTGCTGAGGATGATGACGGACGTGAGAATGGAAAGCGGAATGGAGATGGCGATGATGAGCGTGCTGCGCCAGCTTCCCAGGAAGAGCAGAATCATCAGGCCTGTGAGGCAGGCCGCGATGATGGCTTCGCGCACCACGCCGCTGATGGCGGCGCGCACGAAGATGGATTGGTCGGAGAGCTGCTGAATTTTCAGCTCGGGCGGCAGCGTGGCGGCCACGCGCGGCAGCATGTCCTGGATGCCTTTGACAATGTCCAAGGTGGACGAGTTGCCGGCCTTCAAAATGGAGAGCAGAACGCCGCGCGATCCGTCCTGGCGGACGATATTCGTCTGCGGCCCGAAGCCATTGCGGACGCTGCCAATGTCGCGCACGTAGAGGGTCGAATTTCCAATGACTTTAATCGGGAAGTTATTAATTTCGGGAATGGTTTTGGGGCTGGCGTTCAGATCCACGTCATATTCGAACTGGCCGATTTTCACGGTGCCGGAGGGCAGAATCAGGTTCTGCAAAGACACCGCGTTGACTACATCGATAGGCGAAATGCCTTTGGATTGAAGCTGGGACTGGTTCAGGTCAATCATGACCTGGCGCTGTTTGCCGCCGTAGGGGTAGGGAATGGCCGCGCCGGGAACGGTGACCAATTGCGGGCGCAGAAAGTTCAGGCCAATGTCGTTCAGGTCCTGTTCCTGCATGGTTTTGCTGGAAAGAGCCAGTTGCAGAATGGGCACGCTGGAGGCGTTGTAAGTGATGATGAGCGGCGGATTCGCGCCGGCCGGCAACTGCTTCAGAATGGTCTGCGAAACGGCGGTGGTCTGCGCGATGCCAGTGGTGACGTTGGCGTAAGGCTGCAGGAAGATTTTGTTGACCGCAACGCCGTTGAGCGAATAGGATTCCAGGTGCTCAATGTCGTTGACGGTGGTGGTGAGCACGCGCTCATAAGGAGAGATGATGCGGCCTTCCATTTGGTCGGGGCTCAAGCCGGTAAAATTCCAGACCACGGAGATGACCGGGATGTTGATGTTGGGAAAGATGTCGGTGGGCGTTCGCAAAATGACGATTGGGGACGCCAGGAGAATAAGGAGCGCTAATACGATGAACGTATAGGGCCGGGAGAGTGCGATCTTTACTACCCACATTCTTCTTGGAAAGATTAATTTCGATACGCTGAGGTTTCGGAAAAGTGGAACTTTTTTGCTCGGCGGTGTATCTGAGAGGGGAATGCAAGCTGTTCCTGATGAAGAAGTGCTGCGCGGGCGCGGGCGGCCGCGCGATGAAGAGGCGCGGGCGCGTATACTGCAAGCGTCGCTGGAAGCGCTAGAGGCGCTGGGTTATCCGGGGATCACTTGCGACGCCATTGCCGAGCGGGCGGGCGCCAGCAAAGCCACTATTTACCGATGGTGGCCGCATAAAGAAGCGGTGATGCTGGAGGCGCTGCGCGAGTCAGTGGGGCAGGAGTTGCCGTTTCCGAACACCGGGAGCTTGCGCGAGGATATTCGGATTCAGCTGCATAATTTTGTGGGGCTGCTGAATAGCGCGCGGGGGCGGGTGTTTAAGGGCATCATTGCGGCGGCGCAAAGCGATGCGAAGGTGGCGGAGGCGTTTTGCAATATCTGGGTTGCGCCGCGGCGGAAGTTTGCCAGGGATGGAGTGGAACGGTATCGGGATGAACTGCGGCCTGGGGTTGATTTGAGCGTGGTTTTGGATTCGCTGTATGGGCCGATGTATTACCGGCTGCTGATCGGGCATGAACCGCTGACGATTGAATTTGCGGACCAAGTGGCGGATTTGGTTTTGGCTGGGGTGATGCGGCGTTAGGGTGAATTGCGAAGCTGGACTATCGGTAAGCATCTTTGCGATTGCGAACTCGGACAATCTCAATGTCATCCTCACTGCTCGTGCTTCGGCTGCCCAGCGCAGTCATTTAGACATTGCGTTTGGAATCGAAGTCCGGCATCGCTTCAAACTCCGCCAGTGTTAGTCCAAAATCGGCAAGCACGTCTTCCATCGGCACGCTCTTGGTGAAGATCCAGGCTCATGCCTTACCTTTGATGATATATCGGTGCGATTATTCGACAACCGAGGGTTCGTCATACTAAAGGGCAGTGTTTGAAGAAATAGAAACCCACCTTGCTGCCGCGCTGGAACAGGCGCTTGCCGACAAATTCGATTTGAAAATGCGCGTGGCCCTGGAGCAGCCGAAGCAAACGTCGTTTGGTGAACTGGCTGTTCCGGTCGCGTTTCAGTTGGCGCGGCAGTTGAAGCGCGCGCCCAGGCAGATTGCGGAAGAGCTGGCGGCGGCGGTGAAGAATATTCCTGGCATTGCTGGCCTGGAAATTGCGGGCAACGGATATATCAATGTGCGGCTGGACCGGAGCTGGTATGCCAGCGGGCTGGTGCGGAATGCGTCTGCGCTGAAGCCCAAGACTCCCGGCAAAATTGTTGTCGAGCACACCAATATCAATCCCAACAAGGCCGCCCACATTGGCCACTTGCGCAACGCCATTTTGGGCGACACGTTTGTGCGGATGCTGCGCCAGCGCTTTGCCGATGTCGAAGTGGAAAACTACATAGACAACACGGGCGTTCAAGTGGCGGACGTGGTTGTTGGGTTTCATCACCTGGAAAAGAAGACACCGGCGGATGTGCGCGCGCTGATTGCGGATAAAGATGTCCGCTTTGACTATCTGTGCTGGGACCTTTATGCCCGCACCTCGGCCTATTACGCAGAAAGCAAGGACGCGCTGCAGTGGCGGGCCGAAACGTTGCATGCCATTGAAGCGAACTCGGGTCCGCTGGCGGAAATAGGGCATCTGGTGGCCAACGCCATTGTCAAGGCGCATATCGCCACCATGCTGCGGCTGGACATTCAGTATGACGTTTTGCCGCGCGAGAGCGAAATTCTCCATTTGAAATTCTGGGCCACGGCTTTCGAGCTTTTGAAAGAGCGCAAGGCGATTTACCTGGAGGACCAGGGCAAAAACAAAGGCTGCTGGGTGATGCCGGCGTCCGCGTTTCGCGACACGTCGGCTGACCAGGTGGAAGAAAACGCGCCGGAGGACAGCAAGGTGATTGTGCGCTCCAACGGCACCGTTACCTATGTGGGCAAAGACATTGCGTATCAGCTTTGGAAGTTTGGTTTGCTGGGGAAAGATTTTTATTACCGGCTGTGGTCCATCTATCCCGACGGCCATCCGCTTTGGGTGACAACCGGCACGCCCAGCCCCGGCACCGATGGCTGCGATGCCAGCCACTTCGGGCATGCAAAAAAAGTCTTCAACGTCATTGATTCGCGCCAGGCTTATTTGCAGGATGTGGTGGTAGCCGGGTTGCGCGCGCTCAGCTTCAACGAACAGGCCGACGCCTCTATCCACTTTTCATATGAAATGGTGGCGTTGTCGCCGCGCACCTGCGTGGAAATGGGCTTGGTGCTTTCAGACGAAGACAAGAAGCGGCCTTATATCGAGGTCTCGGGCCGCAAGGGATTGGGCGTCAAAGCGGACGACCTGATTGACAAATTAATCAGCACGGCGCACGCCGAAGTGCAGCATCGTCATCCTGAATTTTCGCCGGAAGACCTGGAAAAAACCGCGCGCCAGATTGCGGTGGGGGCGCTGCGCTACTTCATGCTGAAGTTCACGCGCAACTCCGTCATCGCGTTTGATTTTCATGAGGCGCTGAGCTTTGAAGGCGAAACGGGCCCTTATGTTCAATATGCCGGGGTGCGGGCGCAAAACATTCTGCGCAAGTTTGCAGAGCGCGGCGAAACGCTGCCGGATTTTGAAAAGTCGCTGACGGCGGAAGCGCTGGAAAAATGCGCGCAATCGGAAGATGTGTGGCAACTGCTGCTGATTGCTTCCAAGACATTCAGCGCGGTGGAGCGCGCCATTGCGTCGGGCGAACCGGCGCACGTGGCGAAGTACGCTTTTCAACTGGCGCAATCGTTCAACAATTTTTATCACGAACATAACGTGCTGGCGGAGAAGGACGCGGACCAGCGCAACGCGCTTCTTTGGGTGACGCAATACGTGCGCGGCCAGTTGGAGAAGACGCTGAATGTGCTGGGCATTGAGCAGCCCGCATATATGTAAGGAATAAACTAGAAACTAATGTCCAGCAAGAACTCGTTCGGCGCGGCGGCTACCCTGCGCGCCGGCACAACTGATTACCAAATTTTTCGTCTTGACGCGCTGGAAAAAGTGGCCGGCGTGAAACTGGCGCGCATTCCGTATTCCATCAAGATCCTGCTGGAAAATCTGCTGCGCTTTGAAGACGACAAAACCGTCAAGGCCTCCGACATCGAATATGTGGCAAAGTGGGACGCCAAAATGCCGGCGCAGGAAATCAACTTCCGGCCGGCGCGCATTCTGTTGCAGGATTTCACCGGCGTTCCCTGCGTGGTGGATCTGGCGGCGATGCGAGACGCGCTGAAGGGTCTGGGCTCCAATCCGGCGCTGGCCAATCCGCTGATTCCCGCCGATCTGGTGATTGACCATTCCGTTCAGGTGGACGCGTTCGGCACGGCGCAGGCTTTTCAGGAAAACGCGGTTCTGGAGTTTGGCCGCAACCAGGAACGCTACGCTTTTCTGCGCTGGGGCCAAAAAGCGTTCAGCAATTTTCGCGTGGTGCCGCCGGACACCGGCATTGTTCACCAGGTCAATTTGGAATACCTGGCCAATGTGGTTTTTAGCGACACCAAAGACGGCGTGCTGCAAGCGTATCCAGACACCTTAATGGGCACCGATTCGCACACCACCATGATTAACGGCGTGGGCGTGGTGGGCTGGGGCGTGGGCGGCATTGAAGCGGAAGCGTGCATGCTGGGGCAGCCGATTTCCATGCTGCTGCCGCAGGTGATTGGATTCAAGCTGAGCGGGAAAATGCCGGAAGGCGCAACGGCGACGGATCTGGTGCTGACCGTGACGCAGGCGCTTCGCAAGAAGGGCGTCGTCGGCAAGTTTGTGGAATTTTACGGCCCCGGCGTGAGCGCGCTTTCGCTGGCCGACCGCGCCACCATCAGCAACATGGCGCCTGAATACGGCGCGACCATCGGCTTCTTTCCCATTGACGAGGTTTCCCTCGATTATCTGCGCCTCACCAACCGCAGTCCGGAACTGGTGAGCCTGGTGGAAGCGTATTCGAAAGAGCAGGGCCTTTTCCTGACGCCTGATTCGCCTGATCCGGTCTACACGGATTCGCTTTCGCTGGATCTTTCTTCTGTCACGCCTTCCATGGCCGGCCCGAAGCGGCCGCAGGATCGCATTGAGCTTTCCGGCGTCAAAGAAAATTTTTTGACGGCGCTGGGCACGTCGCCGAAAACGGCGAAACTGGCGGTCAACAGCCACTTTGAAGACATTCACGATGGCGCGGTGGTGATTGCCGCCATCACCAGTTGCACCAACACTTCGAATCCGTCCGTGATGGTGGCGGCTGGACTGCTGGCCAAGAAGGCCGTGGAAAAAGGGCTGACGGCCAAGCCGTGGGTGAAGACTTCGCTTGCGCCCGGTTCGAAAGTTGTTTTGGATTATTTGACTGACGCCGGCTTGATGCCGTATCTGGAAAAGCTGAAGTTCAACCTGGTGGGCTATGGCTGCACCACGTGCATTGGCAACAGCGGACCGCTGCCGGATAATGTGGCGTCAGCGGTGACGGAAGGCAAGCTGAACGTGGCGGCGGTGCTCAGCGGCAATCGCAATTTTGAAGGGCGCGTGAATCCGCTGGTGCGATCGAATTATCTGGCCTCGCCGCCGCTGGTGGTGGCTTACGCGATTGCCGGGCGAGTGGACATCGACATCACCAAGGAATCGCTGGGCCAGGACAGCGACGGCAAAAACGTTTATCTGCGCGACATCTGGCCGACCAACCAGGAAATTGAAACCGCCGTTCTGACTTCCGCGCGGACTGAATTTTTTGCCAAGGAATATGCGGAAGTTTTCACCGGCGACAAGAATTGGAGTTCGCTGAAAGTTCCGGGCGGCAGCAATTACGAATGGACTGACGATTCCACTTATATCAAGAAACCGCCCTATTTTGACCAGATGGTGGACCCGCTGACGTATGTGAAAGACATGCACGGGCTGCATGCGCTGGCGGTGCTGGGCGATTCCGTCACCACCGACCATATCTCACCGGCCGGCTCCATTCCGGTGGACAGCCCCGCTGGAAAATATTTGATTGAACAGGGCGTGAAGCCGGGCGACTTCAACAGCTATGGCGCGCGCCGGGGGAACCATGAAGTGATGGTGCGCGGAACGTTCGCCAACATCCGGCTGAAGAACCAAATGGTTCCGGGCGTGGAAGGCGGCTGGACTCGCCACATGCCCGACGGCGAAAAGATGTTTATTTACGATGCCGCTGAAAAATATCGCGCGAAAGGCACCGGACTGATTATTATTGCCGGGAAGGAATATGGGTCTGGATCGTCGCGCGATTGGGCGGCGAAAGGCACCCTGCTGCTGGGCGTGCGCGCTGTCATTGCGGAAAGCTTTGAGCGAATTCACCGGTCGAACCTGGTGGGCATGGGCGTTTTGCCGCTGGTGTTTCTGGAGGGACAGAATCGCGAATCGCTGGGGCTGACGGGCGAAGAAACTTTCAGCCTGACAGGCATTCCCGCCGCGGTTGCGTCCGCCGGGGCCACGCACGTCAGCGTTCTGGCGGTGACGCCGGGGAGCAAAAAAATTGAGTTCGAAGTGCGCGCCCGCATCGACACGCCGCAGGAAGGCGAATACTATCGCAACGGCGGCATTCTGCCCTATGTTCTGCGCCAACTGATCAGCAATGAGGCGAACGGTTAGGCGAATTGGAAAATAAAACGCTGGGAACCGCGAACCGAAAAATGCGAGGCCGTGCTCCCTTATTGGTTTCGGCGGGCGTCATCCATAGAGGCGGGCAGGTCCTGCTGGGACAGCGCCGCCGGGGCGACCGCCATGCCCTGAAGTGGGAATTTCCAGGCGGCAAAGTGGAAGCGGGCGAATCTCCGCAGCAGGCGCTGGTGCGCGAGCTGTCGGAGGAAGTGCAAATTGTGGCGAAGGTGGGCCCAGAGCTGGCGCGCTATGAGCACGATTATCCCAGCGGCAGCCGCGTCCACCTGCTTTTTTTTGCCGTGACCGAATTTTCCGGCGAGCCGAAGGGCAAAGTGTTTGAGCAGATTTTGTGGGTGCCGCTGGCGCAACTGCCGGCTGTGGATTTTCTGGAAGGCGATCTGGATTTTGTGCGGCGGCTGGCGCGCGGCGATTTTCGCCAGCAGCTTTCGAAAGCTTAGTCCAGATCAAACAGCCGCTTCGGAGGCCCGTCGCTTTTGTCTTCTTTCGCCAGCTTCAGCAGTTCGTCGAACTTCTTTTCGCGGATTTTTTCCGCGCCCTTGTGCGACGCAAAACTTTTTTCAAAGGCTTCGTTGCGTTTGGCGGCTTCGCCCTTCAACTGCTGGACGGCGGACTGCAGGTCTTCAATCAGCGGCTTTTTTTCCGGCTCTTTATGATGAATGACAACTTTGGTTTCGGAATCGATGTGTAGCGCGGCGCCGCAGCATGGGCAGGCAACCTCAAACATGGCCATAACGGAATCGTAGCAGCAATGCACACAGTTTTTGGCTGGATTTCGCAATACGGCTATCCCGCGCTTTTTGGGCTGCTCGTTCTGGGCATTGTGGGTTTGCCGGTGCCGGATGAAACGCTGCTGACATTTTGCGGCTACCTGATTTACACGCACCGGCTGAACTTTGGCCTGGCGTATCTGGCCGGTTTTCTGGGCAGCCTTTGCGGCATTTCCATCAGCTATTACCTGGGCCGGCGATTCGGAAGGCTGGCGTTGACTCGCTTTGGCAAATATGTGCATTTGACGCCCGAGCGCGTGACGAAAGTGGAGCAACAATTTGACCGCTTTGGCGCGGGGCTATTGACCGCCGGCTATTTCGTTCCCGGCGTGCGCCATTTTACTGCCGTGGTGGCCGGCATGTCAGGCCTGCCCTTGCGACGATTCGCGCTGTTTGCCTATTTTGGCGCGGCGCTCTGGATTGGCGCTTTTTTGACGCTGGGCTATGTGGTGGGCGAGCGCTGGGAACACACGACGGAGGTGCTTCACCGCTATCTGCTGATAGCCACCGGCGTCATTGCGGTTATTCTGCTGCTTGTTTGGCTGCTCCGATATAATAAGAAAGTCTCACCAGCGCGGGAGTAACTCAATGGTAGAGTCACAGCCTTCCAAGCTGTTGGTTGCGAGTTCGATTCTCGTCTCCCGCTCCATTCGGCTCTGGCCATTCTGAAAGGAAACGCGCTAATGCCCGCTCTGCTTCGTCTCTGCGGCTGGCTGGAACGCGCAGCGAAACTCCCGGCAGAAAAGGCAGCAGGCGCGACACTTTCAATTTGACGCGCTTTCCATCTTCATCCCAGGCGTAGGATTCAATTCTGCTCCACCGGTAGAACCCGACGGGTGTGACGACGCCGCTTTGACAAAATTCCAGGCGTCCGGATAAAAGATAGAGAAACGTCCAGGGCAGGGCCTCAAACGCGGAATGAAAAATTGCCGGAAACGAGACGGACCCCGAAAATAACTGCTTCGCGGGAACGTAGGCCAGCAAAATCAAAGCGAAAATTCCCAGCGCACGGCTGCGCCTGGAAGAGGCGTCCAGCACTGCCTTCCCGGCCCAGAAGTGGCGCAAATGCCAGCGCAAGAGCAGCAGGGCAATGGCCACAGCTCCGGCGGTCCAGTTCGCTGTCCAGCTCAGTGACAGCGCGGAAGCGTTCGAAGGGCGGCCCTGAGCGGCATTCATGCCAGCGAGCAAATCCGCGCCGAGCAGGCACCAAACCACGGTGAGCACGGTCAGCAGGCCGATGAGCGCCGGCCACAACGAACTTTCCGCCACGCGCCGTCCAAATTCTTTATCCACGCTGGCATGCCAGAACGCAAAGCCGGCCAGAACGACGGCAGCGGTCCACAGCACCGGCCAAGCCAAGTGAATTCCGCCGCTGGCGACCGCACCCAGCAGGAAGATTGCCGCCGCCACCCAGGCGCGACGCCGGTTCAGTTCGCGGCCGAACCAGTAAACGCGCCCCGAGCGTGCTTCCACCGGCGCGCCTTCCAGATGCCGCGCGAGGTCGGCGCTAAGCTCGGAGACAGACCCATACCGCCGGCCCGGATCTTTGCAAAGCGCCTTCAAAATAATGCTGTCCATGTCGCCCGCAAGCGTGCTGCGCAAGCCGCCCGCCGTGGTCTGGCGCAAACGGCTGATGGTGTCGCGCTCCTCGGGCAGATTGACGGCCGCGCTGGGCAGCGTGGGCTCCTCCTCGCAAATCACGCGCAGCACTTCGTGATACAGGCGCTTTTTGAGGCGATAGGGCTTGTGCCCGGTCAGCAGTTCATACAGGACGACGCCTAAGGCATAGACATCGGAAGCGCGCGTGACCGTCTCACTTCGTATTTGCTCGGGGCTGGCGTATTCGGGCGTCATGGGACGCAGCCCGGCGTCGGTGATCAGCAGCGTCATTGGATCTTGCGGCGTCAGCAGTTTGGCGATGCCAAAATCAAGAAGCTTCACCATGCCGTCTTTCGTCACCAAAATATTGCCGGGTTTGAGGTCGCGATGGATCACGCCGCGGGCGTGCGCATAATCGACGGCGGCGCAGACCTGCTGAAAAAGCGCGATGCGCGCGGCCACGTCCAGCCGGTGGGTGTCGCAATACTCGTCCAGGGGCAGCCCTTCGACAAACTCCATGGTGTAAAACGGCAGACCATCGGCCGTGCGGCCATCGTCATGAATGCGCGCGATGTGCGGATGATCCAGCGCCGCCAGAATGCTGCGTTCCTGGCGGAAGCGGCGCACCAGTTCGTCCTCCGGATAACCTTTGTCGGCAAAACCCGGCCGGAGAACTTTGAGCGCGAACAAGCGCCGCAGTTCGCCGTCCATGCGGCGGCAGAGGTAGACAATGCCCATGCCGCCGCGGCCCAGTTCGCGCAGAATTTCATACGGCCCGATCTGGCGCTGTGGCGCGGCCATCGCAAAGGCGCGCGCGTTCATGGCCAGCGGACCTTCGGTGGCGCCATCAGCCCGCAGCAACTGGCGCACCTCTTCGGCCAGTTCCGCATCGCCCGCGCACGCATCCTCCAGATATTCGGCGCGCGCCGGTTCCTGCTGCTCCAGGGCGGCCTCAAAAATGGCGCGAATCTGGCGAAATCTTTCCTGAGTTATTGTCTTCATAAGGCTCCACTACAGGCAGCGCAAAGGAATGAATTGAGGGATCAAGGTTTTTTCCATGACAGCACAACGGCGCTGCTGCGCCAATGGCGCGCGGGCGACCGCGAGGCCGGCTCGCGGATGGCGGAAGTTCTGCATGGCGAGCTGCAAAAGCTGGCCCATTACTGGTTCAGCCGGGAACATCCGGGCCACACCCTGCAAACCACCGCGCTGGTGAATGAATTGTACCTGCGTTTGTTCAGCCAGGAAGCCCCCGCGCTATCTGACAAGGCGCACCTGATGGCGCTGGCTTCGCGCCAGATCCGCCGAATTCTGATTGACCACGCGCGCCACGCCTGCGCCTTGAAGCGCGGCGACGGAGCGCTGCGGGTGACGCTGCCGGAACAGGAATTGTCCGCTCCGGCGCGGGAACAGGAACTGGTGGAGGTGGATGAGCTGCTGACGAAGCTGGAACAACTGGACGCCCGCGCGGCGGCAGTGGTCGAAATGCGTTTCTTCGGCGGGCTGTTGGAGGAAGAGATTGCCGAATCTCTCTCCGTCTCAGTGCCCACCGTGAAGCGCGACTGGCAGTTTGCCAAGGCTTGGCTCAAAAAGAACGGCAGGCTTCATTGACAATCATTTCCCGCTGGCGAAAATCATATCCAGAACTTGATAGCGCGACCGGTCAGGCTCGGGCTCGGCTTTGCTCTGGACGTCAATGCGCATTCGCATGTAGCCAGTGCTGGCGCTGTAAGCCGGCCATTCGGGCACGCCTTCGCCGTTTGGATTTCCGGTTTTCACGAAGTTGACGAAATAGGTTTCAAGCGTCTGGGAAACCTTGTGATCGTCCGCGTTCCAGGTATAGCGCGGGTCCAGATCCAGGTTTCCCATGGCGTATTGAATCTCGGCCGAATGCACCGCACCCAGCGGCTTGGCGGGCGGGTTCGCTGGCGCTGGCGGGTCTCCGGGCATCCCCAGATACGCGGGCCGCACGCGCGCATAGAAGTAACGATAAACCGGATGGCCTCCGGTCTTCATTTGCAGCTCGGTCCAGGTCCAGGTGGAGTGCGCAATGAAACGGGCGCTGGCCAGGTCTGTCGCCGCCTGCATCACTTCGTCATCGCTCTTGGGCGCGTACACTTTTAAAACTTCTTCCGCCTTGTCGCCATAGAGTTTGCGGACCGCCGCGGTGAAATTTGCAACCGTGGGCTCACTCTGGCCCAGAACCGAGCGCGCGGGCTGTTCCTGAGAGTTGCTGCCCGCCAAAAGCGGCACCTTGGCTTGTTCGCCGGCTTCGAAAATCTCCAGCGGGGGCTTTGGCAGAAAGTAGCCGTCCAGATTCGGGCCGAAGCGGAGCGGGGGTGCGGCGGCCTTTGCCAGCACTTCCTGAATTTTCTCCGCGCTCAGCGCCCGCAAGTCTTTGAGCGACGCCGCGCCCGCCAGTTCAGCAAAACGCGCGCCGTCTTTTTCGGTCTGGGCCAGCGGCCGCGGCGGCAGCGTGGAAATCAGCGCTCCACTTTCGCCAATGGCCCCCGCCATCAAATCGCGCGACAATGGCGACGCCATTAATGCGCTGACAGACATGGATCCGGCGGATTCACCCGCCACCGTGACGCGTTTCGGGTCGCCACCAAAGGCGGCTATATTTTTGCGCACCCATTCAAGCGCAGCCACCTGATCCAGCAGGCCATAATTGCCCGACGCATGATGATCGGACTCCTTGGTCAAATCAGGATGCGAGAAGAAGCCGAAGATATTGGTGCGGTAATTCAGCGAAACGGCGACAATTCCTTTTCGAGCGATGCTCTCGCCGTCGTAGCGCGGCTCTGAGCCATCGCCATTCTGGAAGCCGCCGCCGAATACGTAGACCAGAACGGGCAGCATTTCACTGCTGGATTTCGCCGGAGTCCAGACGTTGAGATAAAGGCAGTTTTCGCTCATGCCATTGCCGCGGAACCAATAATCTGCGCCCGGCCCCAGATGCTGCATGCAGGCGGGCCCGAAGTCGTCTGCCTTTCGAATGCCCGCCCAGTTCTTCACCGGCTGCGGCGGTTGCCAGCGCAAATCTCCCACGGGCGGCGCGGCAAAGGGAATGCCTTTGAAGCTGCGCACGCCGTCTTTCGGCGGGTTCGTTGTCTCCAATGTTCCGTTGGCGGTGGTCACGCGGTCGGACGCAAACGCCGCAGACGACAAAATCAGGATGCAGACGAGATTCTTGATTTTCATTTGGCTTCCGGGAGCATATCAAAACAAGCGTGTATGATTCAGAGAAGCTCATGCGGTTGTACGTCATTTTTGCCTTTGTCCCGCTGCTGGCCGCGCAGGCTCCGGCGCCGCTTGTCGATTTTGACCAGCAGATTCACCCCATTCTTGCCAACCGCTGCCTGCCTTGCCACAGTTCGGAGAAGCGTTCCGGCGGATTGTCGCTGGCCACTTATAGTGATGCGCTGGAGGGCGGGCGCAGCGGGGCCACTATCAAACCCGGCAACTCTGCGGGCAGCTTGATGATTGACCGAATTACCGGGGCCGCTGCGCCGCAGATGCCGCTGGGTGCCACGCCGCTGACTGAAGATGAGATCGCGCTGATTAAGGCGTGGATTGACCAGGGCGCGCGCGCCACTCCGCATTCGGCGGCGGCCAAACCGAAATGGGAAGCCCCGCTGTTTCTGGAGGATCCTGCGCGACCGGCGGTCACTTGGCAGGGCTGGACTTCGACTATTGATCTGTATGTTTCCAGTTATCTTGCCAAGACGGGAACTCCAGAGCCAAAGCTGGTCTCCTATGCTGCCTTTGCGCGGCGTGCTTATCTTGATATCTGGGGATTGCTTCCTCCTCCGAACGCGTCCATTCAGCGAGAGCAAATGGCCACCATGCTGCTGGCCAACAATCGTAACTACGCCGAGAACTGGATCTCTTACTGGAACGATCTTCTAAGAAACGACGAAGGAGTTACTTATCATTCCGAGACCGCCTCGAGAAAAAGCATTTCTGACTGGCTGCTGAACGCGCTTGAATCCAACATGCCCTATAACCGGTTTGTGGGCGAGTTACTGAATCCTGTTGCACCCTCCGACCCAGAGGGATTTCTGATTGGAGTCAACTGGCGCGGCACCGTGAGCGCCAGCCAGACGCCCGCTATGCAGGCGGCGCAGAACACCGCGCAAATTTTTCTGGGAGTGAATTTGAAATGCAATTCCTGCCACGACAGTTTCATCAGCCGCTGGAAATTGCGCGATGCTTATGCGCTGGCCACTTACTTTTCGGCGGATGAAAAACTTCAGCTTCACCGCTGCGACGTGCCGCAAGGCAAATATGCCACGCCTGCTTTTCTGTATCCGGCGCTGAACCGCACGCCGCCGTCAAACAGCGTTGCGGACCGGCGCGCCACCGCCGCGGCCATCTTCACTGATCCGCGCAATGGCCGTCTGGCGCGCACTCTGGTCAATCGCATCTGGCTGCGGTTGATGGGCCATGGACTGGTGGAGAACCCGGATGACATGGACGGTGAGCCTTGGTCGCCGGAGCTTCTGGACGCACTGGCCAGCGATTTCGTCGCGCACAATTACGATTTGAAATACCTGATTGGCGAGATTGTTTCGTCGAACGCCTACCAGATGCCTGCCGTTGCGCGGAGTGCCGCGCTAACGGGCAAATATGTGTTCGCCGGTCCTGAAGTTCGACGCCTGACCGCGGAAGAAATGGCCGATGCCATTGGCGCCATCACCGGCGAATGGCGCACTTATCAGCCGAAAGGAACAGTGCCCGCTGAATACTCGCGCGACTGGCATGTGGCCGCCACTTCCTTTACGCGCGCCTTGGGTCGGCCTATCCGGGATCAGGTTTACTCGACGCGAGAAACCGAGGCCACGACGCTGCAGGCGCTGGAGGTGGTGAATGGAGAATCAATGACTCACTGGCTGCTGCGCGGGGCGCGCCGCATGACGGGCACGCTTCCTGCTGCGCCGGAGAGTCTCTTTGATCATCCGCTTTCCAAGCGCGGGGCGTATCCGTTTGACATCGATGTCAGCGGAGTCAAGCGTCTTTACTTGATTGTTCAAGATCTCGGTTCTTACTCGCCGGAGAAGTTGCAAGCTGTCTGGAACCTGAATCACTCGGATCTCCGAGTGAAGACTCCATCGGAGGTGGTTTATGACTTATCGGGCAAGGGCCTAACTCGCCTGCGCGGGTTCGTGAATATCGAGAACACGGAAGTCACCAGTGACATTAATCCGCAAATCCGCTTCCTGATCTTCAAAGACCAGCCCGATCCCGAACGCCTGACGCGCGTGGCTTCGGGCGCGCCGCTTCCCGCTTTGCCCGTGGTCCGCACTCCCGCTGAAGCAGTGGACCGGGTCTTCCTGTACGCGCTGGGCCGGCCGCCTTCCGCCGATGAACGCGAGGCTTGTCTGGCGGCGATCACGGACCCAGCGGGCAAAGTCTCTCCCGAAGGATTGGCCGACCTCTTATGGGCCGTGCTTGTGAAACCCGAATTCCAGCTACTCTACTAATGAAGGCGCACATGACAAAAGAAGAAAGCCTTATCGCCAGACGCATCAGCCGCAGAGGGTTCATGGGAACCACGGCGGCGGCTTCGCTGGCGTCTCTGATGGGCACTGCGCCGCAACAAATGCGCGCCGCCGCTGCTGAACCCACGGCCGACGCGGTGATTGTGCTTTGGATGGCTGGCGGCATGGCGCAGACTGAGACGTTCGACCCGAAACGCTACACGCCGTTCGCGCCGGGGGTTCGCACGGAACGCGTGCTCAGCACGTTTCCGCAAATTGACACCGCAGTCGACAACATCAAGTTTTCGCAAGGCCTGGAGCACACGGCGCGCGTGATGGATCGCGGCGCGCTGATCCGCACGTTTCAAGGCGCGGACCTGGGTTTTATCCTTCACTCGCGCCATCAGTATCACTGGCACACCGGCTATGTGCCGCCGCAGACCGTCGCCATGCCGCACTTGGGAGCGGTGATCACGCGCTCACTGGGCCCCAAGAATCCGACCGTGCCGCCGTTTGTTGCCATTGGGCAGGATATGGAAATTGGCGCGGAGAGTCCGGCGGTCAAGGCGTTTCACACGGCTGGTTTTCTTGGTTCCGAGTATGGCCCGTTTCTGATAGATGATCCGCAAAATGCCGCGTCGGCGGTGCGGCCGCCGGTGGAACTGGGCGACGCTCACTTTCGCAGCCGCCGCAAACTTTACGAACAGTTGCTGGCGAATGAGCCGGTGCATCAATATGCGGGTGATTATCAGCGCGAATCGCTGATCCGTTCGCTGGATGCGGCTGACCGGTTGCTGACGTCGCCTTCAGCCAAAGCGTTTGATCTGTCGCTGGAGCCGAGAGCGTCTTACGACATCTACAACACCGGGCGCTTTGGCCAGGGATGCCTGCTGGCCCGGCGCTTGATTGAAGCGGGCGCGCGCTATGTGGAAGTGACCACCGAATACATTCCTTTCCGCTTCTGGGATTCGCATGAGAGCGGCCACGAACGGGCGCTGGCCATGAAGCAGCAGGTGGACGCGCCGCTGGCGCAACTGATTCTGGATCTGGAAGAGCGCGGGTTGCTCAATCGCACGCTGGTTGTTCTGGCCAGCGAGTTCGGCCGCGACGCGGTCACGGAAGGGAAAGTGGGGCTGGAGGTGAAAGACCAGTCCAAGACGCCGGACGTCATGCAGGAGCCCAAGCACTATGGCATGCATCGCCACTTCACGGGCGCCGGATCTGTGCTGCTGTTTGGCGGCGGCATCAAGAAGGGGATGCTTTACGGCAAGACGGCAGATGAGCGGCCTTGCACGACGATTGAAAATCCGGTTCCGGTGGAAAATCTTCATGCCACGATTTATCACGCGCTGGGCATTGCGCCGAATCAGTCTTATGTGGTGGAGAAGCGGCCTGTGTATGTGACGAAAGACGGCAAAGGCCAAGTGATTCGTGATCTGTTCGCCTAATTGTTGTGAAACTAAGCGGCACGGTTCGTAATCACTCCTATTAATGGCAGCAGTTGCGGAAACCGAACAAAGCACCAGAGGACAGAACATTGCAGCGGGCGTGAATCCGTGGCTGATCGCGCTGGCGGTCATCCTTCCGGCGTTTATGGAAGTGATTGACACTTCCATTGCATCCGTCTGCATTCCTTACATTGCCGGCAGTTTGTCGGCGTCCAACGACGAAGCCACCTACGTTCTCACCTTCTACCTTCTTTCGAACGCGGTGGTTCTGCCGGCCAGCGCCTGGTTCTCCCTGCGGTTTGGCCGAAAACGCTTTTTGATTGCGTCCATCGTCATCTTCACCGTTGCTTCCTTCTTCTGCGGCTCGGCCAACAGCCTGATTGTGATTCTGATCGCGCGCCTGGTGCAAGGCGCGGGCGGCGGCGCGCTGCAGCCGCTTTCGCAAGCCATTTTGACCGAAAGTTTCCCGCCTGAAAAACGCGGCATGGCCATGGGATTGTTTGGCCTGGGCGTTGTGGTGGCGCCGGTGCTGGGTCCCACGCTGGGCGGCTGGCTCACCGACAACTATTCCTGGCGCTGGGCGTTTTGGATCAACATTCCCATTGGCATCGTGGCGATTGTGCTGATTTCACGCTTCATCACTGATCCGCCCTATATCAAGAACGCCAAGGCCGGCAAACTCGATTTTATCGGTCTTGGGCTGCTGTCGGTTGGCCTGGGCTGCATGCAGATCATTCTGGATCGCGGCCAGCAGGACGATTGGTTTGGCGCAACCTGGGTTCGCATCGCCTTCACGCTGATGGTGATCACGCTGGGCGGGTTCATCTATTCGCAACTGACGCGCAAGAAAACTCTGGTGGACCTGCGCATTTTCAAGAACCGCAATTTTGCTGTCGGCACCATGCTCATTTTCATGTTTGGCGCGGCGGTTTATTCGGCCGTGACGCTGCTGCCGCTGTTTTACCAGTCGATGATGGATTACTCGGCGTGGGGAGCGGGCCTGGTGGTTTCGCCGCGCGGCATTGGGGCTATCCTGGCCATGCCGCTTGTGGGCTTGCTGGTGGCCAAAATGGACACGCGCTACCTTGTCAGTCTCGGCTTCCTGATTTTTGGCATTTGCAGCATCGTCTGGGGAAACCTGACGCTGCAAATCTCCCCGTGGACGCTGCTGATCCCCATTATCATCAGCGGATTCTCGCTCGGCATGGTTTTTGTTCCTCTCTCAGTCACGTCGCTGGGAGATCTCAAGCCGGAGCAGGTGGGCAACGGCAGCGGGCTTTATAACTTGATGCGCAACATTGGCGGAAGCGTGGGCATTTCGGTTGTGGAAACGCTGCTGTCGCGCCATTCGCAATTTCATCAGGACCGGCTGGTGAATAATATGGCAGCCACGGGCGACGCCTGGCGCAATCAGGTGGATGCGCTGACAAGCCGATTTATGGCTGGCAGCGACCGCACCGCGGCCCATCTGCAAGCCATTCTGGAAATTAACCGCCACATTGAGCGGCAGGCGGAACTGATGTCTTATGTGGACGATTTTCGCTACATGGCGCTGGCGTGTTTTTGCTGTGTGGCGCTGGTCTGGCTGCTGAAGCGCGTGAAGAAATCGGCCGGGGATGTGCCGGCGCATTAAGTCGAATTCAAGACGCTAAGATAGCTGCATGTGCGACCAGGATCATTTTGAGCAGGACCGGCAAGAGTACGAAAAGGCAGGCCGGGTGACAAGAAAACAGTTCGGCATCATGCTGGGCGCGGGCATCGCCATGATGCTGCCGAAAGTGGCGAATGCGGTTGCCGTGGTGGAAAGCGACGTCAACATCACCACGCCCGACGGCACAGCCGACTGCTACTTTGTGCATCCGGCCAGCGGCAGCGCTCCGGGTGTTCTGATGTGGCCGGATATCTTCGGGCTGCGGCCTGCGTTCCGGCAAATGGGCAAGCGGCTGGCTGAATCCGGCTACTCGGTTCTGGTGGTGAATCCCTTCTATCGCACAATGAAAGCCCCGACTGCGCCCGAAGGCGCGGCGACTCCCATTCCAAAAGTTTTGCCGCTGGCGCAGACGCTGAACGAGACCACGCACATGACCGACGCGAAGGCGTTTATCGGCTGGCTGGACACGCAAGCTTCCGTTTCGAAGACGCGCAAAATGGGCACGCAAGGCTATTGCATGGGCGGCCCGATGGCGTTTCGAACCGCAGCCGCCATGCCTGGGCGCGTGGGCGCAGTCGCCACCTTTCATGGCGGCGGACTGGTGACCGATAAACCCAACAGTCCGCATCTGGAGGCGGCGCAGAGCAAGGCGCAGTTCCTGGTGGCGATTGCGGCCAACGACGACGCGCGCGCGCCGAATGACAAGACTGTTATGAAAGAAACGTTCGCCAAAGCGGGACTGCCTGCGGAAATTGAAGTGTATGAAGGATCGGCGCATGGCTGGTGCCCGCCCGATTCGCACGTCTACAATGAGCCGCTGGCGGAGAAAGCCTGGAGCCGTTTGCTGGTTTTGTACGGCAAGGCTTTGGCCTAAAGCAGCTTTCACCTTTGAGTTTGGCCGGGTGGGACAGGCGGTTTCGACCAATTTCATATAGATTTCTGCCATTGGACGCTGAAACGGCGATTCCTGTGCGGCGGGCAGCGAAATACGGGGACAGTCGCCTGTGTCCACGCAGCGAGTTGGCATGCAGGGAAAGGGTTTCTGTTGGGGACACAGGTGACTGGACTGCACCCCTCAGCTGAGACACGTAAATTAGGGACAGATAACTGTTCGCTGATCTTAGCTTTACAGATTTGGTTTCTGATTGCAGAATGAATCTG
>Ga0209208_10002920_pt1 | contig 24575 bp, 21 predicted proteins | sample S1TSphfallax_3_FD_187694 | JGI IMG/M metagenome (GOLD analysis project Ga0209208, IMG submission 187694) | Host-associated microbial communities from peat moss isolated from Minnesota, USA - S1T2_Fd - Sphagnum fallax MG (SPAdes) (version 2) | ecosystem: Host-associated > Plants > Peat moss >...
GATGTTCAATGTTTTGATCTTTCTGGACCAAGGTTTTTGGCATCATGTTCAAGGACCCTAAACCCTAAACCTCAACTTTTGTAAAATATGAACTCATCGAGAAACAAGAGCTATTGAAGTTTCCCATGCCCACAAAGCTTCTATATGACCAAGTCTGGATTTTTATTTACTTGATAGCCATTAAACATTGCATATTTTGGTTAACTTCGGTTAAACACAGTTAGCACATAATTTGCTGTATCAACAAATCCATATTTGACCAAAAGTGATAACAAGCAACTGGGAGCAAGTGAAGAATACTTGTGAAGTGAGGAAGAGGAGAAATTCTTTTTGGTAGGACTCCCTACTTTGAAACGTTTAATGTTGAAATAGATTCAATTTCCACTTTCTGAATTGGCAAAATGCCATTGTTTTAATGGGAGTTTTGGATGCCTTACCAATCACATCAGCTTTCTGCTAGTTGGGGCTAGTTTTCTTGCTATGGCTACAGATGTTTTGTGGGAGAAATGTAACAAATTTGCCATATTTTGACAATTTTTTTTCTTCTGAAATCGCCATATTTTCAAATTGAGTTCTAATAGGCTTTCAAAATACAGGAGGATTTCTGAAGTTTTATACTTTTCTCTCTAGCCTGAGCCAAATTTGGCTAATTCCTCTTGTGGATGATTGCCATTGTGGCTACATCACAAAATTATTAAAAAGAACCCCAGATCCAATATAATAAATTTTAATAGACATTTGAGTATTAGAATTGAATTGAAGAAATTGCAAGAGCTATAGACTTTGTTGCTTGTGAAATAGTTTCATTAGTATGAGTTAAATGGTCCAAGGAATGTTTCTAGAAAAAGAATTCTATACAAAAAAACACTAATTTGATCTCTTTGCAGTCATTGGTAAAAAACTTTTGTGAAAGTTTTAAAGGTAAATACTTGTATAGAGTTTCATTTTTCCTTACTAAATGTTAATTTGATCAATATATTATGAATGATTTCAAATAAATAGATGATTTTTATTTATTTTTCAGTGCATGTCATATATTACTAAATGAATGGAACAACTCATTTCACACTTAAGATATATCAATTTTAATTTTATTGATTTAGGATTTGAGATCCATACTTACATCCAATTGAATTTTTTTAATTGTTTAGGCAACATTGTGATCCATTAGATTTGGAACACATTGTAGTTTTTAATTTATTGTGAAAGGATGCAACACAAGACACAATTGTGAAGTGAAATCCCATATGTTTGTAAATAATGCCTAATCCATTGACACTATTCATGAGTCTCCTAGTCCACTTTTGCACATAAAGTTTGTCCAATCAACATACATACTCACATTATGTGTAGGGTAAACCCTAGGGTGGGGCCATTCTCAAAAGAAGGGGAGGTGATAGCCAAGTCCATCCCCAAATTGTGGAAATGTCCCCCACCACTAGGCATTACCCATGGTAAAGCACATCACAAAGGTTATCATGACCCTAAGCATATATAGAATCGAAGGCATAGGACGGGGATGGTTCTACTTCTTATGCCTACTCCTTTGGAGTGACCTTAAGAGCGAGAGAGACCTTCCAAGGCAAAGATTAAATGAACCTAAATATATGTACAGGAGAAGGGCCTGAATACCGGCCCTTCCATGATTTGAGAATACCTTACTCTAAGGTCAGTTTTGTCATTGAATAATCCTCAAAATAGCAAAATGAAAATTTGTGAAAATATGAAGTTGACATGTTGAAAATCATTGTAATTATCATAGACTACACTCTGAATTATTTCACTAATCATATCACAATATTATACTAGATGATGAAAAAAAAAATTTTAAAAAATGTTTTAAATGATTTTTTTTTTTGAAAATAAATAATTTTTCGTTTTGTTAATGTGGAAATTGACCCTAGGCTATGGACATACTTTGATGGAACAAGTATAGTATGGTACCATATGTTACAGTTCCCCTTTACTTGTGTGATCGCTTAAGTATATATGGTTACATCATTCCACCTATCCATCATCCCCTTTTCCTTACTTTTGCTTTTATATGACCTTGATTTCAATATTTCAATAAATGTGTGAACCAATGTTGCGTTGTGCATGTAAGAGCATGGCCACCACAATACCCATGGGCACTTTCATATTGAACATGAGGAGCAAGGTGACATGAAAGCCCTTGCTAACTACAAATTTTGTCATTTTTGTAGGGTAATATTCAACCTTTCAAAAAAAAAAAATTGCTTTGGATTCATTGCAACATTTTATTAGTCCAAGTGTAGACTAGTAAATAGTATATCAATTTTGAAGTTGCACCTTTAAAAGTTTATTAATGGGAGCAAGATAACATTTATCACTAAATTAATATAAAGAGAAAATTTGTCACATGTGATGGAGATGTTCTAAGTGTAAATCATTTACACTTACAAGTCAAAGTTTTTACATTTACATTTCATGTCATGTATATTTCAAGATTTACATTTTAACTTGCATGATGCGTATGTATATATTCCTGAAATACATTTACACGACATCATGTAAAATATTTCCATCGTGTAAATGTAACTCACGGTGCAATACCTTGATGAGGGTTTTTGCAATACTCATTTCTTTTACAACTTATGATTTGCAATAAAATGAGAATATTGCATTTCACACTTTTCATTAATAGCTTTTGTTTTTAAAACAAGACAAGATTGTAATGATTTAGCAAGATGACAAAAGGCATTTCACTTGAAGCAATTTGCTAATGAACCTTATAATAACATTAGGAGCTACAAGATGACCATGATGTTGTCATTTAAACTTACAAAAATTGTAAATGGAAAAGAGCAACATAGAAGAATCCTAAACCCTAAACCTTCCTTCATAAAACCAAAATTTGAAAGGGGTCGCAAAACAATTACCAAAAAAATAAAAATGAAACATGACAAAAAAGGTAAGGAGTAAGAAATTCACCTAAAACATGTAGTTGAAACTTTCATCAATGCAAAGAATTGTAAGATCAATTTCACATTTATGAAAAAAAATTGTCACAAAATCAATGAGCTTTTTTTTTTGTAAAAGCCAAAATTCCAAAAAAATCTCTTAAAAACACCAAATTTTAATACATGGTCCAATTGGGTAGCCAAAAATATATAAGCATATTAACTTCTTTTTCTTTTATTTTTAATAGCCAAATTTGGTTAAATAGACTTCTAGATGGTTGCCACCTTGGCTATATCAAAAATTTGGAAAAGAAAATTAAATAAAAATGTATTAGCATGGTCCTTCTATTGAGTTTAATAGTTGGTAGGCGTAAATTCTACTCAAAATTATTTTCTACCTACTAACAAACAATGCAAATTATACTCTCAATAATAGTTACAGCACATACAATCTATTGTTTCAACCCATTCAAGTTCATTTGAAGACTATATTCACACATTTTTCTCATTACAATTATTGTTCCCTTGTTTCCCATATTTTAAATGATTCTTGATAATCATATCCTATGATTAGAATTTTAATTATTCCAATTTAAAAAACACAACATATGCAAAGTATATTGATTGTTTCCTCATCAATATGTTACTATTTTTAAAATTTAGAATTGAACATATCAAACATTTGCAATATGAAAGTGTAGAAATCAAAAATTACAAACAAACAAATTTGTGGTATTCAACCCGACAAAACTTTAAATTACATATTTATTTATTTTATTTTTTCAACAACTCTCTAATTTTGTTTGTGTGTAACAACAATCATCCCAACTTTCATCACAATCAAGATTCAAATCTTAAATCTTTTCCCTCGAAAAGTAATTTGAAAATCAAACTAATCAAACATTTTAATCTTGTCTTGTTAAATCTCCACCATTCACTTAGTAACATTGCCCTTCCTCCACTTTGGATTTCATTATTGAAATCCTTGCAATAGTAAATAAAAAGAAAGTTATTCAATTCATTGTGTCTACCATTTGTGGTTTTGCTTTGCTCCTTCTAAGTTGTTGACATCTTTATTTGCACCTCCATTTGTGGTTTTGTTCTCACCATAGTTATTGCATTCATTTGAAGAACTAAAACCTCATGTAGCGGTTATATTTTACCTCTTTTTACCCCTCATATATGAGCTCCACCACATGTTCTCACTACTACAAATTATGGGTGCAATTCACTAGTCCCCATTCACTAAACTAATGAATTCACTACATCCTTTGTTAGGTTCCATTCACTAGGAGCAATGAATTCACTCAAAATCTAATGAAATCACTTGGCATGTAGGGACCCCTTTTGTTGTAATGTCTATGCTTCCAATTAGGTCCATCTATAGACCAATGTCATTAGCTTTTAACTTAGTCCTTTTTGCAAAAAAAAATATTTGTGCTCCATAATTTCTTCATCCTAATGATCATGTCCTATTGTTCTTTTTCTTATTTCTCTTGGTTTGTTCCATTGTACTCAACGTCCTATGCCTATTCTATTATACTAAAAGGTTCTAAACTATCTAAACTTTTGTACATAAAATATGGAAAAGGTTTTCTTAAAAATAGAGATGTACATGTTTTATATCCTTCTTCATCTTTCTTATGTGCAACCAAATTCTTTTACATTTCTTCTCTAAATTATGTTTGTACTAACTCCCACCATTCATTTGGTTCAACATTGGAGTCTTCCATTTATTGCTTGGTGCATAATATTGAATAATAGTACACCAAATCGTCATATTCTTCCAATTTTTTCATTACCTACAATGATCCAAATCTTTGTACTTTTCTAGTAGTCATCCAACTTTGTATTGGTTCTAAATACCTCCTTTTGTACCTTTAATACATCTAGAACTACATATTATTCTTTTTTTCATTTTTTTTTTCAAATTTTTTTTGTTGCAACCATAGATTTCACATGTATAATCTATGTAGACATTTTTTCTATTGTGTTTGTTTTTATTTTCCTACTCTTGCAACTAAAGTTCTTTTTCTCTCTCCAAAGCTTATTTCAAGTATGTTTATATTCCAACAATGTTTTTTTATACTATTGTTTTGTTTCATTCCATACATTTTATTTATTTTTTAGTTCTTACCATTCCTTTTGTTGAGCCATTTATCCTTCCAACTTCCTCATCATCCTTTTATTCTTTATGTTCAATTCTAGCCATTTTACATTCAACTTCTTTTCCTTCTTTATTTATTTATTATTCTAGCCACTTATTCTCTTTTTGTATTTTTCATGTCCTTCTTATTCTTTCTATATTTGTTCAAGTAATCCTTAATTTTTTCCCTACTACGGTTAATATAATTTTTAATGATTACACCTTTAAATCCAAATTATCAAATTTCAAGTTGATCATTGACACACCCCCAAGCTCCTTGATGGATTCAATAGTGAGTCCAAAGGTGAAGACAACGGAAGAAGAAGGAATTGAGGCATGTTTTCTAGCTTGTAGCACTATAAGGTAAAGGGGAGTGTTGGAGCTCTGGGATCGAAACAAGCAAATCAATTACTCACACGAACTTGTACAAACCAAACAACAAGTTGGTTAACATATAGTTGGAGCACTTTGGTGCACGAATGAGCCATAAGCAAACATGGACCAATAAGACTCACCATAGCCCGGACTTGGGGGAAGAAACCACCTTCCCCCTTATGATATACTTTATGCTTGGCCATAGGACCAGCACCCAAATGTCATTTTTTCTTGGGACTCCCAAGTGGGAGTCTTGAAATTCCCAAATTTGGGACTCCCATGACTTTGGGGGCCCATAACTTTGTGTGCAGACCTTCAATTGAACTCAGATCTTAAGCAAAGTTGTAGCCCTTGTCAAGATCTTTCCAATGGTATGTGGCACGCCACCTGCATGCAAGGAGATCAAGGTGATTCCCAACTTTTAGTGGCTGGGAGTCAAATTGGCAATTTGACTCCTGACCCTTCTTTTGGCCATAACTTGTGTTAATTACCCAAATAGGTCATGTGAGCCCATTTTAGACATCTACGTTCCAAGAACTTTGCAATGATATAAGGAACTCTTCAATCTAATGGGTTGTGACCTTTACAATCGCTTTCTGAACATTCAAAAATTCATCAAGAATCAAAAGTGGGACCTCACTTGGGAGTGTGGGGGTTCATTCCTTCACACTCTTCCACACTCCCGGGAACATGAAATGTGACTCCAAGGCTTCACTTTTGGGAGGCACCTTCGCAAGCCCTTGCCTTTATCACAAGCCCAAGGTTAAGGTTGTGATAACAATAAACATGGCTTTAAACATTTATGTAGTTTTACTGCTTTCTAAGACATCAATTGCCATATCTCTTACATATTAGGGTGTGAAGTTATGTGGTGTCTCTTTTCTAGGTATATCCCTTAATGATACCACCTTATCCCGCATCTACAACTCTTGGCCAACCTTTAAAACTTTTCCTTTTTACTAACCCTAGTCTACTCTGTGATACCAAAATTGTAGGTGGTCCATGAACATTGAGTGATGGTTTTGTTATAACCACTTGTGGTACTTAAAGTTGTTATTGTTGTTGTTAATTCATTTGTGCTTGTAATGTATGTACATCTAATACTTCATCATGATGAACTTCCATCTATGTATGATACAAGTCATCTATTTCATCGTGTTGCTCATGTTGTTGTGCTTGAATTGTTGTTGCCAATTGTGGTGATTCATTTGATATAGTTGTTATTTGCTCTACTATTTTTGTAATGAAATGTTTTCCTTTTGTGGTTTAGAAGGAACATGGTGTGTATCCACTTTTGAGATTGTAACTATAAATGGTCTTCTACTCCACCTCATCAATTTATGAGGTTTGACATCTTCCCCTGAGTTTCCTTCTTTGCTTTGATCCTTCCCTAATCTCAAATATATTATTCCTCTTCTCCATGGTTCATGGAAATCCTTTCAATGCTCCTCTCCTACCATCTAAACATGTTGTAGTTGCTCTTTGGTCCTTTTTGGTTTTATTTGGGTTTATATTGTTTTCTTTTTTGTAACCACAAATTATCTTGAAACATGTATCTAAGCAATGTTTCCAGAACCAATGCCAAATGACAAGTTTTTTTTTGTCCTTTTGTTTCCCATCCACTTGCATCTTCTCCTGCATTTTTATCCATCTATCCAACTCACTACATAAATTACTCAACATAATTTGTGCCTAGGCCATTTCAATTCCTTCTTCGACTTTCATGAATGTGATGCATTATTGTTACCAATGTAATTCACCTTTTCCCTCTGGTACACCACAAATATTACAATTGGGTGTCTCATGTTAAATGACATTTTGGATTTTAAACCATTGTTTCAATATGCAATTGTGCACGATGGCTTGATATCATGGTAAAACAATAGCTCTTCCACCACCACTTTGTTCACCGAGTCTGACATATTCCAAATGCATCAACCAATATTTGTTTATTGATGACATACATTATGCTTCTTTTTCCAAAATAAATCTCATATCCTTTAATCACAAAAGTGTTAAAAAATTCCATTATAGCTCCATGATCTGGTTCCTTCCATTCAATGTCCAAGAATGTGGCTAGGCCTACCTTATTAATCCATGCTTCTTTTCCTTCTCCCATCTTCTTCCACATATATATTCTTTCAACTTGTTTGGAATAACTCTATTTTGTTGGAATAAAAACCATTATCTTTTCATTTCGAATCTTTTGCTAAAAATGCCTTTCCACAAACACTCTAACATGAATCAAATTAACTCTTAAATGTCCTTTGCAAACCAAAATGTTACATTGATCCTTGCTTCAAACCTTCTTCCTTCTTCACACTATAATGACAATAATGATTCTAATGACAAAATTATTATTCATGGCAAAAGGTTATATATTGGTCCCCCTACCTATTTGTCCAATTTTTTTTATGCTTCTTATTGTCTTTCAATAATTTCTTTTGCATACCTCTCTCTCTTTCAAGTTCATGCATTTTCCCTTACTTTGCAAATTTTTATGCTTCTTCCTTCACAATTATTTATAATCTTTCAATCACACTTTCCTCATTCATGCTGCAAAACACACTACAAATGCAAAACACGAATGCCTTGCTAAGAAACATCAAATGCCAAGAAGAAATTGATGGCCACTCCATCCTTTTTTTAAAGGGTAACTTGCCATTTTGTATTAAATAATCATTTTTTTCAAACACCCCATTCGATTCATGATGACTTTTCTCTTAAATGTCCATGTGGAAATAACTAATGTCCTTTTTATACATCAATTGTTGCAACCTTAGCCTTGGGCTCACAACCAAGGCAAGGGCTTACGAAGGTGCTTGCCAAGAGTGAAGCATGAGAGTCACATTTCATGCTCTTGGAAGTGTAGGAGATTGTGACGGAATGAACCCCCACAAGTTTGGATTTATTTTGAACAATTAGTTTTCCATGCAATTGTTTTCCTTTGTTCCATGGCCATCAATTGCCAACTTTTGTGACAGGACCTTGCCTCAAATTAACTTAGGCATCCCCAAGTTTCCAACATTTTCTTGGTAAGTCCAACAGGGGCTTAGGGAATTAAAATTATTAAAATACATAAATTAACCTAATTGACAAATGCTTCATTTGGGAAGCAATTATTCAATCTTTCATCTCATGAAGAACTCAAGCCAAATCTAATTTCATTTGACATGATTTCTTTCACAACTTTACACCTTGATCAAAATAATCAAGCTTAATTAAAGGCATGTTTATCAAGGTATGAGAAGTGACATTAGGGCTTTGCAAAACCCAAATCCCAAGCTATGTGATTATAGTATGCAAACATGGCCATGACTTCCCCACCATTACCAACCAGCTCTTTGGGATGCACTTTTAAGCATGTGTGTCCTCGCAAACTCACCTTGCTTACCTCCTCTTTTGGGACCAATGTTTTTTTAACCCCCAAAGTGGGAGCCTAATTTTGATTTGAGCTTATACAAGGAAATTCCATTTATCCCATGCCATTTTTACAAATTTTTCTAGTAATACTCATTATGTTCATGATGCAATTTCTTGGAAGTCTCTAGTCTTTATTTCACTTATAACTTGACATGATACATTTGTGTAATTTCTTCCCCCATTAAAAAGAAGGTGATGTTTTCATTGCACTCTATGTTTCCTTTGGTTTTTTGCCGATCTATTGTGGAATTCTTCTATGGTTGATTTGCCGCCACATAATTCCTTGGGAATTATTGGATAACCAAATTCACCCTTTAAGTTTGCCCATCTATTTGTGGTCAGAATGAGGTGTTCATTTTGAGTTTCGACCCCATGCGCTTCCACAAGGTTCATCAAAACTTATTTGTGAAATTGGGATTTCAATTTGACATAATGTCCTTGGGGAGGCCATGATGGTGGAACACATGCGTGAAGAACAACCTTCCCGTCTCTTGGGTCATGGCACTTTCATTAGTGGGAATGAAATGTGTTGTCTTGCTAAATCAATACACCACCACCATGATCGCATCAAATCCCTTTGATGGTGGCAAACTCACCATGAAATCCATGGACACACTTTCCCACAACTATTTAAGAATTAATAATGGTCACAACAATCTTACTTGTTTTTTTTTTTGGTGTTCAGTTTTGTTGGCAAATCAAACAAGTCTTCATGTATTCCTTTGCATTGTCTTTCAAATTAGGCTAATAATAAATCTTCTTGAGGAATGTTATAATGTTCTTTACACCATCATGGCGCATAAGGGGCCCATCATGACACTCCTTCAAAAACACATCCCTAAGTCTCATTTCCAAAACATAAAACCAATTTTGCTTGTACCACAACAATCTATCTTGCAAGTGGAAGTGTGATTTGATTCCCTTTTGAATATTTTGTTTTACTTCCTTAGCAAACTTATAACGACAACTCACTAATCAAACTTCGTTTTGAAGTTTTGTTTCCCCCACTTACATCACCCTAAGTTGGTGTTTTCGACTTAGCACATCGAGCACCACATTATCCTTCTCGAGCTTATGTCGAATGTCCATGTTGAACAAGGCCAATGTGTCTTGCCATCTCACTTGTTTTGATGACAACTTTGGTTAAATTATGAAATATTTCAAGGTGACATTGTCAATCCACACCACCACATTCTTAGAGCCTATGTAATGGCCCCAAGTTTTGCAGCAATGTATCACAACCCACATTTTTTTGTGTGAATTGGCCACCTTTGTTATGTCTCACTTAACTTCTTGCTTTTGAACATAATTGCCCTTCCATATTTCATTAGGAGTCCACCAATTGCAAAGTTAGAGGCATAAAAATGGATCTCAAAATCCTTGTCAAAGTTGGGCAACTTCAATAGCAATGCTTTCACCAAAATGCATTTCAAGGTTTCAAAGGCCTCATTGCACTCTTCATCCCATTCATAAGTTTTAAATGACTTATTCAAAAGGTTTGTCAAGGGTGTGGCTATCTTTGCAAAATTCTTAATGAACTTGCAATAATAGGAGGCCAATCTTAAAAACAACCGTAATGCTAGCACCGACCTAGGTGGCTCCCAATCCAAAATTGCCTTCACCTTGTGGTCATCCATATTCAAGCCTTCTTGGGCGATCCTATGTCTAAGATAGTCCATTTCTATCACCCTGAATTTGCACTTTTCAAACTTGTCATACAATTTGTTTTATTTTAACCTTTGGAACACCCTTCAAAGGTGCTCCACATGTTTTTCTATATAGTTGTTATAAACCAAAATGTCATCTATGTAGATGACTACAAAATCATCAAGCCACTTTTGAAAAATGTTGTTCATGAATGTGCAAAATGTGGCGCGACATTGGTTAATCCAAAAGGCATCACTAAAAACTCATAAGAGCCATACCTTGTGCAACAATTGGTCTTCTTTTTGTGCCTTTCCAAAATTCAAATTTGGTAATATCACAAATGTAGGTCAATCCTACTAATCATGTAAACTATTATGCAGTCATCTTCTATAGACAATAGTAACCACCTAGTTATTCTCATTGAGACATGTGGTTTGTTTACCAAGTAGAATAACTTGCCATATGATCTACATAAAACACACATTTATTTCCCAACAAATAATGCCTAAATTTATGCAATGCAAAGACCATAGCTAAGGCTTCCCTTTCTATGGTGCTATAATTTTGTTCAACACTATTAAAAAGTTTAGAAGCATACACTATTAGTTGATCATTCTTCCTTGTGATGTTATGTAAAGCTCCCATAGCAACAATGTTGCATATATATGTTAACATAACACTCCATGTCCCAATTCGGTGGTATTAAAAATTGTGCCTCCATGTATTTCTACTTTATGAACTCCCAAGCTTTTTGACATTCTTCTATCCACAAAAAACCTTATGTTTTATGTGTGAACTTAGTAATTGGAATCATAATTGTTGCAAAAATCTCAATGTAACATTTATAAAACTACACCATTCCATTGAATACATGAATCTACAATGAATTTTGTGATATATGCAAGTTCACTATTGCTTGTATTTTCTTTGAATCAAGTAGTTAATTACCTTCTTTTCAAACAATAAATCCAATAATCATTTTTTTAAAACCATGAAAATGCATTTTGATGGGTTTAAGTTAATTATGTACTCCATGCACTTTTGAAAGCATAATATGAACTTTTATAAGTTAATTTATATGTCCATATATACTATGAAATCATCCAAGAATATTTTCATAAAATTTGTCTAGATATTTTTGAATGTTTTTGTCATAGCTTTTTCAAATGTTGGAGGTCCAATCTTCATTCTAAAAGGCATCACCCTCCAAATAAATGCTCCCTAATTTGTGACAAACAATGTCTTGTATCTATATTTTGGAACTATGGATATATTGTGGTACCTAGAATATTCATCCAAAAATGAATATGCTTCACATCCTACCATTGTGTTAAATACCTCATTTGTGAATCATAATGGAAAAGGACCATTCTTTGTTGTTGAATTCAACTTTATGAAGTCTACATAGATTTTGAAGTTCCCATTTTTCTTTGGCACTACCACAATTAGTGACAACAATGTGGCCTCCTCCACAAGTTGTATGAAACATGTTCCTAATAATTATCAGTGTCTTACTTCACTACTATAGCATAATTTGGATTTAAACTATACATGGCTTAATATGCCAATGGTATGGTTATATCCAATTCAATTATGTGCTAAGTTAACTTTGGTGGAATGCTTTTTAAATTTTTGTATGTCCATGCAAAGATGCCTTTGTATTATCAAAATTTCAAAATATCACATTTGATGCTTTCATGTAGTTCAAAAGTACAATTTCATAAAACATCACCTACTTTTGTTTTGTTTTCAAATCCCTCGTTACAAACTATATTATTTATTTTGTTATTTTATGTTCTCACATTAAAATACATGTGCCATTTTGGGATGAACTTAAAAGAGCTTAACCCAAGGACAAAAGATAATATAAAATATATAATCTCATGGTTAATCTTTAGTGCACATAGTCTTGTGCTTTCCTACCTACTTATCTGCCTAGGTAAATATGTAGGTATGTAGGTCCTAAACCTTAATACAATTAATATGCCATGTGGTAATTTTTTAATTATGCCACATGTCACAATTTTGGGCCATCATTAACAATCATAATGGACAATAGAGATCAATATTTTGAAAAAAAAATTAATGTCAAAAAATCTTCATAATGCCACATTTTAAATTTTAATAGATGGACGTTAATTAATGACATCAACATGACATCATGTGTGCAATTATAATGGAGTTGCATAGTAGTTGAAAATGAGTTATTCTGATGAAGTTATAATTGAATTACAATGAGTTGCATCGTATATACAATGAATTGCAACTTTGTACCTCATGCAACTTGTCCATTAACATTCACAATGTATAAATACAATAAGTTGCAAGTGTCCTTTGCAACTAAAAAATGAGTTACAAGGCTAGTTGCAAAACATCTTTTTTCTCATAGTGATTATGTTTGCTTGTGGTATTATCATTACCAATTTTGAAAAAATAAATCAATTGCATCAAACCCATCGCAATTAAAGAGGTCACCTATTAGTTGGTCGTTCACACATTTGAAGTTTGTTATTTAATTCAAAAATATATTTGTTGAACATTTTAGTTTTCATTATTTTGGTCTGTCGACATGAAGAAGGTGTGAAAAGCTAATCCATAGGGTTTGTGCTATGTTGGAATTGCATCCACATTGGGTGTTATTATAAGTGGACATCTATAATGCTTTCAATTTTGTATCATGGACAACCATTTTTCAAAAGTTACAAGTTTTTATTAGTACTTTGGATAAGTTTTTCCCATTTGTCCAATGAATTTATGCATGCCCATCCCCATTCTATTTTTTGTAAGTTTTTCAGCACGAGGATTTCATAATCATTTCATTTGAGTTTAATAAACAACAAGGAAATCTTTTAGGTGGAGTGTTGTTCGCTTTAACACATCTTCACACTCTTTGCCCTACTATAATAACCCACCTTACTTGGTTTTTTCTTTCACTTTCCGATGATACACATATTGTTGTTCATATTTAGATGTGGTATCCATTTTTTTACGATCATAGATGGAGTTTGCAACATTAGGACTTTCCATTTAGTTCATGAAGTGTGTAATTTGGTCTCCACATGGATTAAACTTGTCCATATCACTTCCTCCAAGTTTTTTTACACATAACACAAGTTTTCGTATTTTAGGGGCACTAATGAATTCTATGCCATTTGTGGAATTCTTTGTCATAAAGGCATTTCAAGAGGATCCCATCACCATAATTTAACCTCCCAATGCTTGAAAATCCACAAGCAACCTTTGTGATGTTTTTGTTTTGTTATGCTCAATGCCAAGGCTATTTATTATGTAGCATATTTTTGTCTCTAGGTATTTTGTAGCATTACATCATGTTTGATTTGTGTAGTATGATTTTATTGGGCATGGGATTTTTTAGCATTATAGTGGGTCATTTGGCTTGTTGACAAGTCATTTTACCTACTTTTTCATGGGGATTTGGCCTTCTTTAATGGTTCAACTTGTTGCCCTCAACTTCTTGGGATGTTGGGTTTTGACCACTTTTACATTTGTTTAGTTGTTTTTAGTGGAACGATCACCTTATTTTTCTCGATGTGGTAACACATGTTGAGATTGGCATTTTCCCCTTCCAATTGGCATTGTAAGATACTTGAGCTTTATTACCTTAGGTTGTCCATTCTCATGTCACCCGTTTTGAGAATCTTGTGGTATAGTTGTATCTTCACTTATAAGTTTTTTTTATGAATTGCCTACATGAGCAAGAGTTTGTTAAACTTTTAGTTGATGTTCCTTTAGATACCACACGTGCACATTTTTTATCATGTGCATGTCCAACCATAGGCACTTGGTGATTAGCCCATCCTACCACACTTGCATTTCGTTTGTCCTCTATTCACTTTTTCACAACGTCACATACTCACCTTGATTTGCCACATCTTATAGTTGCCCATCTTTCATGTTGTCAATGTGGACACACCATTGATGATTTGGGTATCCATGTGCTTTAGTGCCCATGTGAGAGCAAGCACATTACAACCCATGATACTCTTTGGGATGCTATCACAACTATTGCTTTGGAGAATGTGGAACATTTGTACCAAAAAAAATTAATTCCCACCTTTTTCTTTGCCACATTCGGTGACAAGTTGATATTATTATAACTAGAGACAATTTTCGGACCTAAGCAGACATTGTCATAGTTGATTCAACCTACCCAAATATGGTGCAACGTGCATCATCCATGTCAATGCATGTAGTGATAGTTATCATTCAAAAGAAGGTACGATCATATGTCGTATGTGCATCAGGAGACAATTTCATTCCCCTTACCATAGAGACTTATGGATGTTTTCATTTTCATTTTGATTCCTTTTTTACTACTTGTGTTCAAATCATTGTAGTTCATCATCAAAATCCTTTTAATTATCGCGATGCTTATTTCTTATTATATTGGGATGCATTCCTCATCTCTTCCACACATTGCAACTAATGCACTTCTATTGTTAATCGATTTATGACAAACAACATCGTCTTCATTTATGGTTTTCTATTTTATTTGTGTATTAATGGTGTCTTGATTGTTATGTTTTTTAATGGCTTGTATTTTTGTATTTTTATTTGCCTTGTATTTCTTGTGGTTGGATTCCCACCCTTGCTTTTTTATATTCATGATTTTTCTTCTTTTTCTTCTAATAAACCATATATAGGTAGCCATAATAAGAACCAACAACCATCAACACACCATCCATTGGCATGGAAGCCTTTTATGAACATTATGACTCCTCGATTGTGGATGAATGCCATCCATGTTGGTGTTGAAAATCACCATGGTAACCTATCCAAAGGATTAAGGATAGAGTTTGTAGCTAGCTAGGATGAGATAATAGGTTACTTAACTAGGTAAGGAGATGCTTGAGATGATTAGAACCTTAGTAAGGGGCTAATGGGCTAGAAGGTAGGTAGGTAAGCTAACCACTGTGGTAAACTAAGGAACCAGAACTGAATGAAAAAGTGTTTCCTGTCCATCCAGTTTTCATCCCTCATGGTAGCTGTTGGTTCAACCTGGCCCCTAGGGTAAGTAGCCCATGCACTTTGGTTGTAAGCTGGAAATTCAATCTGTCAAGAAGGAAGGGTTGCAACACTGCACAAACAGGTGTACTCATTCCCCTCTTATCTTCCACTGCATGCATGCACACCAAAAGGCTGCTCGCTTTGGTTGATAACCCAGCAGCCAAAAAGAAAAGAAGAAGCAAAAAGGGAGGAAAGAGAAAAAGAAGCAGAGCTCATGAATAATGGGCTCTGCCTCTTCCTTAACCTTGGGTTCACCAGCACCCAAGTTGGTTCTATGGTAAAAAATTGACCCAAAATCTTTCTTCTTTCTTCTGGGGAATCAGTTTTTTCTGTTTGGGTGCAAGCTGGAATTGTTTGTTTTGATGCTCAAGAGTGTTTGAGAGCTTGGTGAGTGAGTGAGTGAGTGAGTGAGTGATCGATCCCCAGCTGCTGCAGCTGTGCTTTTTGTGGAAGTGGTTCTGAAAGGGTTCAAGCTTTTTGTGGGTTGGGTGCACAAGACTAGTAGTAGTAGGAGGAAGGAGAAGAAGAAAAACAAGAAGCAGCTTCTCAAATGGCTCTTACTTTCGAGAAAGTGAAGATTGTGCGCAATGGAGATGGAAAGATTGTGAGTTGGTTTTTCTTTCTTATACTCAGACCTAATTCGGAGACTTTTTCAGGCGCCCCCTTCTTCTCTTGTTCTTGTTCTTCTGTGCAGCAACAAAACACAAAAACCTCTCGTTGATGGTCACAGATGTTGCAGAGGCATTTTCTATCTTTGTCACATTCAGAGGAGCATTTTAGAGGAACAGCAGTTCTTCTATCACAATTCTTCCACTGAATGAATTCTTCCCAATTTATTGTTCATCATCAGCAGTTTGCCTGATCCTGGGGATTGAATTTTTGCATATATTATTTGTGTGGGGATTAATGAAGAAGAATGTGGGAATTCTTTTCTCTTTTTCCTGTTTTGGCTGGTTGCAGGAGTTTGATGCATATGTCATGGGAAAAGAAGGTGCCCCTGGCATAGTAGTGATCCAGGAATGGTGGGGCATAGACTATGAAATCAAGAAGCATGCAACTGACATCGCGAGCAAGGGTTATCGGGCCCTGATTCCTGAGTATGTTTAGAGCAACCCCTTTATTCCCCCACTCACTTTTCTTCTCATTTCTTGATTTGCTTCTCAATTAAAGCTTTCAATATCCAGCTGAAGAACATTTCTTGAGGAATTTTCTCAGCTGCAGAGGAGGAGGATGGTCTCTCATCATCATCTGAACCAGCACTGCAGAATTTGATCGTCTGTTTTGGTTTTGTTCCTTGTTCTCAATGGGCTGAAACATGAGATTTCGAGCAGGCCTGAAACATGAAATCTCTGAAAGATCTGAAACATAAGATTTCTGAGGGCTCTGAAACTTGCGATTTCTGGCAGATCTGAAAACATGTGATTTCTTTTGACAGATCTTAAAAAACATGAGATTCTGACAGATCTGAAAACATGAGATTTTTGGACAGATCTGCTGCTGTGCACATGAGAGGTAATTTCAGAGAGAATTACTGTTGATTTTATGTATGTCTTAGCAATTCTGCTGAGTTGCGAGAGCTTCAAAGCAGCACTCGTAGTTAAGGATGTCAAATATTTGGCAACAAATGATAATAGTAAATACTGAAAGGATTCAGGAGATTTTAAGCATTTAGAATTTGGGAGCATCTTCCTCAGGCCAGGCTTCCATTCATGGGTATAGCAGTCTTGAATTTATGTGTTTTACTATATGAATTCCAGTTGTTTGAAGAGTATGTGCACTCAAAAGTGTCCCTTGAAGCCCACTATTGTGCACAACTTTTGTTGCAATCTGATGGGTGCAAATAGTACTTTGACTACTGCAACTCTTGAATTGAGATAAAAATATGCCATGTTCAACTGAAGAAAGAAAGTCAATGTGTTATCTAAGATGTTAATATATGTCTTTGTAATAAAATCTCCAAGCTGACTGGGCCCCTGAAGCAAAAAGCTGAACTGGGGTGTGGAGCAGTTTGTATCGGGGAAAGGTCGGACTGGAAGTGGCAGAGGCACAGCACTTGTCACAAGGACTGGATTGGCCTGGAGCTGTGACTGACATAGCTGCATCTGCTAAATGGCTCAAAGAACATGGCTCCCCAAAGGTAATGAGAAGTGCCAAAAATGTAAGACAAAAAATGAAGCACCTTTGGTCACAATGTTCCAAATTAAATTGTCCTTCAAACTTACCTAGCCACCCATCCACCCACCCATCTACCTACCTACCTACCTACCTACCTACCTACCTATAGGACCTAGTTTTTACAGGATAGGTTACCAAGGTGAAACTACCCAACATCAATTCAGTTGTAACAGGCTTCCAATGGATGGTGTGCTGGTGGCTGTTGGTTCACACTGGCCCTAGTTGGTGATAAGGTTCTAAGAGTACTCCGCATGTGCTACTTTGTGTGTTTTTCAAAAATTGGGCATGTATTTTGGGCAGGTGGGAGTGACAGGTTTCTGCATGGGTGGAGCACTGTCCCTCGCAAGTGCAGTGCGAGTTCCGGGAATTGACGCAGTTGTTGCTTTCTATGGAACTCCACCTCCTCAGTTAGCAGACCCAACCGAGTCCAAAGTCCCAGTGCAAGCCCATTTTGGAGAAGAAGATACCATGAAGGGCTTATCAGACAAAGAAGTAAGCCTCCTTCTTTTCTCACTAAAGCACAATATTGCAGCTAGAATTCAAATTACTGATTTACCAATGTTGCCCAAACCCTAGGGAAAAATTATGTAGCAGAATGTATCTTAGGGATGATGTGTTCTCTAGTACATTAACATCCGTTAGTCTTATTCTCCATTTTAATCAACTGATTCTCATGTTAACTTATTCAGCATGGGTACTGAACCTATAGACCTAATCAGCAGGCCTTGCTGATTCTGTTAGACCTAACAGCTGTTAGATGCCAGGGAGTGGGCAGGGTTTTGCTGATTCTGCCTCCTAGCTTGCCTGTGGCTGAGCCTGGCAAATTGTATATCAGAAAAAGTTTTACTTTGACCTCTTTACCAATTATCAAATCATGATTTGATGAGAGTTGACACAAGTAGACAAAATAGATAGAAGGAAGCACTTCTTTAGATTAGAGAAATTTCTCTATCACACAAGTTTTTCTGTCCTGACTGTTTGGGAGTATATGGTTTTTGCTTGAAATTCAGACTGCGAAGGCTTTGGAAGAGAAGCTGAAGAAAGCAAATATCCCTTCAGAAGTGTACATATACCCAAAAGTGGGTCATGCCTTCATGAACAGCTCTCCTGAAGGAATTGAGCGAAATAAGGCAGTTGGCTTTGGGGAGCATCATCAGGAGGCAGTCAATTTGGCATGGTCACGGTTTGAGTCCTGGTTTGCAAAGTATCTGCAGTAGGTAGGCAGCAACCGAATGAAAGAACCCATCTTTCAAAAGTGGGTTTGCAACATAACATGGCAGTTGACAATGTAAGCTAATTTCATGATTATGTGTTTCTAAGGAATCTGTGTTACCTAGAATGATGTATTTCCCAGTAGTGCTACAAATCATACCTTATACCAGAACATGGTATTGCAAACTGCAACTATGAATTTTATTGAGTATGGAAAACTGGCATACTTTGTTAAGGATTTATAATTTACTGCCTGTGTATGAAATGCTTGCGTGTAAGAAATATAAATCATTATCGGTTTGGTTCAGTAAGATATGCTTCTTTATGATCTACTATTCACAAAGAAAAATCATATTTTCTGGAACTGTGTATGTTTGAGAGATGGCTCAATGGAGGAAAATATAAATTCATTATGAAATACTACACTATATATATGTCCTATAAAATTGACCCAAATTCCCAGTTTTGTTTGACTACATACCTTGAGCCCCAGATCAGATCAAATTGTCTTCTGAAAAACAGTATTTGGGCACAATCAATATTAAAAAAAAACTCCACAAGGATGCATCGTCAACATGGTGTCTTCAAGCAAATTCTTTAGCTACTCATACATCCTACTTGCAACTGCAAACAACATTCCCACTTGCAGATTCCTATTAAGAATGGAAAGTGTTGAAGGTTGTGTTTCGAAGTATATTATGAATCGGAAAAGAACTTTGGTCCCTATAGCCATCTAAAATTGACTGACAGTAATCTAAGTTTCTCCCTTTTTGTTGCTCACAAAATATTGGGTTTATACAGATGCATTTCCTCACATTTTGAGCCCATTTTGGGTAGCTGCTGAATCATTGCTCCTGTCCTATTCTGTAGTAAACCCTTGAACTTCAGTTATGAAACTTCACAAAATGTCATGGAAACCCAAGCCTTTGAGGCACTTGGAAAAAAAAATCCACTGGATTGTTACAAAAAATCCTGCCACAGTGTCTGGTGTGTCTAGTAGATCATTTCACAAATGGAGCTTCTAAGTGCATGCTATAATCTAACACTTGCAACATTCGTAGCTGACCAACTCCATTCATTCTTTGTGTTAAGCAGTGGAAGGGTACCTAATCACTTGAAATGTACATCTAGAGAGCCATATCCACCCCACAACAAAGTAGCACTGGTTATCAAACAAAGGGGATGAGGATCCAAGGACCTTGTGTTAGCTATTTTCATTGTCAACTACTAACTTCCCACAATTCTTGCTTTCTCTTAACCAACTCCACCTTCAGCTACTTCCAACCTTGGGGCATAGGTGATGATGGATCAAAATCTTGAAAATGATCCATGCTTTGCACTAATGGGTGTTTATCAAGGATTTAGCACTTGCTTAATTTTTAGAGTTTTTTTTATAACCTAACCCTTTTGGATTAGATGCCAAGACACCGTCAATATGAATCTTTAGACTATTGTTTCTTATTTCATATATGTTTATGCCCAATAGGATTATAAATCCTTAACCTTTTCACCAAACAAATAAAAAAATACAATAAAATTATATGTAAAGAGACAAAACACGAATCAAATTCCACCAAAAGCACAACCATGTCTTAATTCCTATTTATTCCACACACCCACAACCTCCTTCTTGATATCTTTACTTCAACCACAACTTACAAGTAAATAATTTTGTTTATCAAGTCGAGAACTCCAAAAACCTTAATTTCAAGATTTACAAATATTAATACATGATTTCTTCTCCTCATAGCTTCCTTCAACTAAGGAAACCTCAAATTACAAGGAGGTTCAATGTCGCAACCCTAGCCTTGGGCTCGTGATCAAGGCAAGGGCTTGTAAGAGTGCAGGACAAGAGGGAAGCACATTTTATACTCTCGGGAGTGTAGGAGAGTGTGAGAGAATGAACCTTCACACTCCCAAGTGAGCTCCCACTTTATGAGTTAGAGCCCTAATGGACCTCCGAATTTTCAAGAACCAATTGTAAGGGTCAAAACCCATTGGATTGAAGAGTTATTTATATCATTGGAAAAAACTATTGAAATGTAGATGTTTAAAATGGGCTCACATGACCCATTTGGACATTTAAAACATAAGTTATGGCCAAAAGAAAGGTTGAAAGTCAAATTGGCAGTTTGACTCCCGACCATTAAAAGTTGGGAATCGACCTGATTTCCTTGTGTGTAGGTGGGGTGCGACATACTTTTGGAAAGTTGTCAATGAAGGTTCCAAGTTACAAATTTGTTTCAAAACTCATACTTCATTTCAATCGGAGGTCTGCACACAAAGTTATGGGGCCCTAAAGTTGCAGGAATATTCGAGACTCCTATTTGGGAGTCCCGAGACAAAATGTCATTTGGATGTGGGCCTCGTGGAGAAGCACAAAGTATATTATAAGGGGGAAGGTGGTGGTTTCCCCCAAGTCTAGGTCATGGTGAATCTTATGACTCTGAGTTTGTTTGTGGTTCGTCCTAACACCAAAAGTGCTAGAACTATGCACTAACCAACTTGTTGTTTAGTTTTGTGTACGTCCATGTGAGTGAGTGATTGCTTGTCATTCTTCCTAGTTCCATCTTGGAGTTTTAACATGCCCTTCTACCCCCAAAGTGCTATGAACTAAGGAGCATGCCCCAACTCCTTACTTTTTAGTTGTTTTCATTTCAGACTCACATCTATCAAGGAGCTTGGGAGCACATCAGTTTAGCTCTTTGGGCTAAATATTCCCTTTGAGATGTTGCAAATTTTTCTAACATCATTCCTTCTAATAAGTATTCATACACATTTTGTAACCATTGAAGTTGTAAGGTGAATAGATGAACATCACAGATTTGATCAGGTATTTCAACAGGTTCAATATGATTGGGTAATCTACTCAATGCATTTCACATTAGATGGGATCTACTAGGTTTGTAAACAATTATGAAATCACATTCCAAAAATAATAAAAGCCATTTAGCTAATTTGCCAGAAATTAGTGGCTTGTTAACTAAATATATTAAAGCCATGTGATCCACAAAGAATGTAAACTTGTTGCCTAACAGGTAATGTTTAAATTTGTGTAAGGCATAAACCATAATTAAAGCCTCTCTTTTTGTAGTAGTATATTCTATTTCAACATAATTGAGCAATCTTAATGAGTACATAATAGGTTGAGTTGTTTTACCTGTTGGGTTATGGGCCAATATTGCCCCTACTGTTAAATGAGATGCATTAGTGTGAACATGACATTCTAGTTCTCAATTAGGACTAATAAGTGTAGGAGCTTGAATGTATTAATTCTTGATATCCTCCCAAACATTTTGACATTCAATAGTCCATTCGAACATTTTAGATTTTTTGAGTAACTTAATGATTGGTCCCATACCAAAGGCAAAATTCCTTATGACACATCTATAAAATTGGGCCATTTCCATTGAAGATTTGAATCTCCTGAGGTGTTTTGGGTGCTAACATTTTGATTAAAGCTTTTATCTTCTTAACATCAAGTGTTTTCTTTTTTTTGGAGACTATAACTCCTAAAATAATTCTAGAATATACCATAAATGCACATTTATGTGGATTCAAACTAATGCCATACTCTCTACATTTTAGAAAAACAATTATGAAAATTTCCAAATAAGTGGACAAGTCATTAAAAAAAATAATATCATCATGAACACATTAATGTATTCATAGAAAGCTTTACTGATTGCCCTTTGATAGGTAGGTGGTCCATTTTTTACCCTAGAATGCATTACAACCCATACAAAAGCCCCCCAATTAGTAATAAAAGCAATTTTGTATTGGTTTTCTAATGCTATGAAAATCTAATGGTATCTAAAAAAACCATTTAAAAATGTATAAACCTCATGTCCAGCTACGATGTTAATAACCTCATTAGTAAAAGGTAATGGGTATGGGTCTTTCTTAGTAGTTGCATTAAGTTTCCTAAAGTCCACAAATTTTTTGAATTTCCCATTTTTCTTAAGCACTATAACCATAGGTGATAACCAAGTAGCCTTTTCAACATGTTTAATAAAACTTGCAGCAAGCAATTTTTCAACGTCATGTTTGGCAATGCTTGCATAGTTAGGATTTAACCAGTACCTTGTTTGATAAGTAGGTGGTATCGATGTGTCCAACTCAATCCAATGTTAAGCTATGTCAACTGGTGCCCCCTTCAAATCTTTGTAAGTTGAAGCAAAAATGTTTTTGAACTCCTTTAACAATTCAATTAGTTGATAACTAACAACAAGCTCCAAATGTACATTGATTTTAACTTGTTACAAATTTTCTTTAGAACCCAAATTGATCTTGGTCAATTGTTTTTTTTTTTCAATGATAGTCCCTCCCACAATACGAAGCTTTTGAACTTTGATTCAATTAAACGTCTCGTCAATCTCCATTTTTCCTATTTCAAGTTGGAAAAAATCTCTAGTAAATGTTGTTGGAAAATATTAGGGGATATAGTTATCTTAACATGTCATAAAAGCACTAGTTTGACAAGTATATTAAATGAAATAGGTGGTTCAGACACAAGTTTGACATGTTTATTAACCTATTCAACTAAATTCAAACATGTTAATGTAATCAATTTAATAAGTTGATTTGACCAAATTGATGTAGGAATAATTATGGTTCCTATTGAAAATAAACTTGGTTATGTGGCAAACATTAAATCTTCCTCTTCATTAGATATTCCAAAATGGAAATCATAACAAACTAATATTTTTGGACGTTTGGTTGGTGCTCCAAGTTTCTTAGTAACACGTATAGTTCTAACTATATTGACTCCTTGTATAATGATAATGTTGTTATCCCAATCATGAGACACTTTAACATCCGTTAACCAAGGATGACCTAACAATATAAAATAGTTGGAATCTAACACACTATTTTGAATTATAGTCAAAGTCACTGCATAAGGAATTCCATGAATGAGAATTTTAAGATCTTTAATCAAACTTAAAAGTTTTGCAATGGTTTGATAAGCCATATGCAGGTTATAAAGTGCATTTTGGTTTTGATAGATCTAATTATACCCTTAGTTTCTCTATAATAATATTAACTTTAGAACCACCATTTAAAAGTAGATCATATGAAGTAGAGAGGTTTAATTAAGCTTATTTACTTTGTTGTTTTTTAGTATTAGACTATGTACATTATTTATTGTAGAGATTTCCTTTTGTTTCTTGTTTTTCAAGAAAGAGTTTGTAATGATGGGACATTGGTGCTACTTTATGGATTTGTTGGTTTACACTTCAAAAGGCATGTGTTCAACCTTTGGGTGTGCATTGTTTGTCAAATGCATATTATGATGTCGAACTTACTTGGATATGGCAAGGAAGATTTAAGGGGAAACAAATTCTTGTATGATGGCCCATTTTTTGTTTTGGAAAATTAAACACATTTCTTGTGAACTTTTATGTAGACTGGTTTTTATTATTATTGTATGATGGCATAAGCATGTGTTTAAGTTCAAAGTTTGCTAGAACTCTTCCACTAGTATGGAGAATTAAGTTGAACATATTTCAAAATAGAGGCACATTTGGAAATGATGAAAAATTCTAGAGAGTTTGAAAGTTGGTTTGAAAACTTCACAACTTCAAGTTTTGTTTATGTGAGAGTACTTTGGCTTTTGTTTTCTGAAATTTTGAAATGAATGGGGGGGG
>Ga0209208_10002921_pt1 | contig 24572 bp, 18 predicted proteins | sample S1TSphfallax_3_FD_187694 | JGI IMG/M metagenome (GOLD analysis project Ga0209208, IMG submission 187694) | Host-associated microbial communities from peat moss isolated from Minnesota, USA - S1T2_Fd - Sphagnum fallax MG (SPAdes) (version 2) | ecosystem: Host-associated > Plants > Peat moss >...
TTGCTATGACCTGAGATTTCCTGAGTTGTTTCTGGCGTTGCGCCGCCAGGGCGTCGATCTGATTTTGGTGCCGGCGGCTTTCACCATGCAGACCGGCAAGGACCATTGGGAGGTGCTGTTGCGGTCCCGGGCAATTGAGACGCAGACCTGGATCGCGGCGCCGGCTTGCACCGGGCGCCACCGTGAGGCGAGCGGTGAGGCGCGCTTTACCTATGGCCATTCGATGGTCGTGGATCCTTGGGGCCATGTGGTGGCCAGGGCGTCTGATGGCCCTGGCTGGACCAGCGCTTTGATCAAGCGGGAGATCATCGCCACCACGCGCAAGAACATGCCGATCCTCGAACACCGCCGTTTGGTATGACCGATTTGCCGTCAGGCCCCGGCGTTATGGGACATTTCGCGTGAAAATTGCCTTTGTCGCCGCGCAGACCGATATCGCGGCCGCGGCGCGGCTCCGGCTTGTCGCATTATATGGTGACGTGCCGGTTGATGAGGCCATGGTGGTTGTGGCCCTTGGCGGAGATGGCTCGATGCTGGAGTGCCTGCATAAGGTGCTGGGCTCCGAGCGGCCGGTCTATGGCATGAATTGCGGGTCGGTTGGGTTTCTGATGAATGAGTTTCTTGAGACCGGCCTGCATGAGCGAATCGCGCGTGCCCATTCCAGCATATTGCACCCTCTTCGGATGCACGCGATCACCGCCTCCGGCGTGGTGGAGGAGGCGGTGGCGATCAACGAGGTCGCACTTTTGCGCCAGCTTCGCCAGGCCGCGAAGATCAAGATCTCGATCGATCATCGGGAGCGTCTCGGTGAGCTGATTTGTGATGGGGTTTTGATTTCTACCCCGGCGGGCTCGACGGCCTATAATCTTTCGGCGCATGGCCCGATCATTCCGCTGGGGGCGAATTTGCTGCCTTTGACGCCGATTTCCGCGTTCCGCCCGCGGCGCTGGCGCGGGGCGCTGCTGCCCTCCACGGTTGATGTGCTGTTTGAAATCCTTGAGCCCGATAAACGCCCGGTCGCCGCCGTGGCGGATTTCTCAGAGGTCAGAAATGTGGTGTCGGTTGCGGTCAGTGAAGATCGGACGATCTCCGCGACCGTGTTGTTTGATCCGGACCGCGCGCTGAGCGAGCGGATTATCGCAGAACAATTTACCGTTTGAGCGGCGGATTTGCCCGGCGGGCAGCCCGTTGCCCGGGATTGCCGCAGGCCTTGGGCTGATTTATCCCCTTTGCTATGGCGCGACATTATTTTACCGTTACATGGGATCAACTCCACCGGGACGCCAAAGCTTTGGCCTGGCGCCTGCACGCGCTGGGGCCATGGGTGGGAATCGTCGCGATCACGCGCGGCGGGCTCATACCGGCCGCGATCATTGCGCGGGAATTGGAATGCCGGCTGATCGAGTGCGTATCGGTCGTGACCTACGATGAGGAATCCCGTGGTGAGCCACTGATTACCAAGCCGCCGGCGGCTTCGGGGGATGGGACCGGGTGGTTGATTGTGGATGATCTGGTTGACACCGGCAGCACGGCAAAAGTCGTCCGCGCCCTATTGCCGCGCGCCCATCTGGCGACGATCTATGCCAAACCCGCCGGCAAGCCGGTGGTCGATACCTTCATCACCGAGGTCTCGCAGGATACCTGGATCCTGTTCCCCTGGGATACCGAGCCGCAATTCGTAGCCCCCTTGGCCCGCCAGCAAGGTTAAGCCGTGCCGCGCTAGCCTTGGCGGCCAAACTCCGGTATGGACAGCCCAAGCACGCCATGGGGTGTGTGAGTGACCGGTGCATTGGCCCTGGTTGCGTGTTTGAATAGAGCGGCAGAACGGGGTTTTAGGAAACCAACCGATTGATCCGCGCCGCCGCCGGTTTTTCAGCCGCGGCGTTTCCGGCCACATGGTCCGTGGTTGTGATGCGTGAGTTCCACCAATCACAGCCAGACCCATGCCGCCCGAGGCGCCGCTCAACCACCGGCCTTAAGCGCTTGTCATTTCAGAGGTTTTCGGTCCCGCTCCGCCGTGATTGGGAGCTGTTTGATGTTTGATCGTTATTTTCGCAAAGAGATGGAATGGGGCGGCAAGACGCTGATCCTCGAGACCGGCAAGGTGGCGCGCCAGGCCGATGGCGCCGTGGTTGCCTCCTACGGCGATACCGTGGTGCTGGCGACGGTTGTTGGCGCGAAATCGCCGAAGCCGGGTTTGGATTTCTTTCCCCTGACCGTGAATTATCAGGAGAAATTCTTTGCCGCCGGGCGAATCCCTGGCGGCTTCTTCAAGCGCGAGGGACGGCCGACCGAGAAGGAGACGCTGGTGTCCCGGCTGATCGACCGGCCGATCCGGCCGCTCTTCCCGCATGGTTTCCGCAATGAGGTGCAGGTCATTGTCACGGTGTTGAGCCATGATCTCGAGAATGACCCCGACATCGTGGCACTGGTTGCAGCCTCGGCCGCGCTGACGATCTCGGGCATTCCGTTCTTCGGGCCTGTGGGTGCGGCGCGCGTGGGCTACATTGATGGCGCCTATGTGCTGAACCCGACCACGGCGGAAAAAGAGCAGAGCAAGCTTGATCTGGTGCTTGCGGGTACCGTTGAGGGCGTGCTGATGGTCGAGTCCGAGGCTTCAGAACTTTCGGAAGAGGTGATGCTCGGCGCGGTGACGTTTGGTCATGCCGCGTTCCAGCCGGTGATCCAGGCGATTATTGATCTGGCCGAGCACTCGGCGAAGGACCCGTGGCCGCTGCCGGAAGTCTCCGAGGAGGTGAAGGCGCTGACCGCGCGCGTCGATGAATTGGCGCGTGCCGAGCTGCGCGCGGCCTATACCGAGACGGTCAAGCAGGTCCGCCAGGAGAAGATTGCCGCAGCCAAGAAAGCGGCCAGTGCGGCTTTGACGGAAGCCGGCCTGGATGCCGACAAGGCCAAGGGATTGTTCAAGGAGCTGGAGGCGGACATCGTCCGTAACAACATTCTTGACACCGGGTTGCGGATTGATGGCCGTGACACGAAGACGGTCCGCCCGATTTTGGCGGAGGTTGGCGTGTTGCCGCGCACGCATGGTTCGGCTTTGTTCACCCGCGGTGAAACGCAGGCGCTGGTGGTGGCGACGTTGGGAACCGCCCAGGATGAGCAGTTGATCGATGCCGTGGAGGGTGAGTTCCGCGAGCATTTCATGCTGCATTACAATTTCCCGCCGTTCTCGGTGGGTGAGACGGGCCGTATGGGATCGCCCGGACGGCGTGAAATTGGCCATGGAAAACTCGCTTGGCGCGCGGTTCATCCGCTACTGCCGGGGAAGGATAAATTTCCCTACACGCTGCGCGTGGTCTCTGAGATCACCGAGAGCAATGGCTCCTCCTCCATGGCAACGGTGTGCGGCACCTCGCTCGCGTTGATGGATGCCGGCGTGCCGCTGGCGCGTCCGGTGGCGGGGATCGCGATGGGCCTGATCAAGGAGGATCGCGGCTTTGCGGTGCTTTCGGATATTCTGGGCGATGAGGACCATCTCGGTGATATGGACTTCAAGGTGGCCGGAACCGAAGCCGGCGTGACATCCTTGCAGATGGATATCAAGATCACCTCCATTACCCCTGAGATCATGCAGATCGCGCTCGAGCAGGCCAAGCATGGCCGGTTGCATATTCTGGGCGAGATGTCGAAAGCCTTGACCAGCGGCCGCGAAGGGGTGTCCTCTAACGCGCCGAAGATCACCGTGATCCAGGTGCCGAAGGATAAGATACGCGACATCATTGGCACCGGTGGCAAGGTGATCCGCGAGATCGTCGAGCAAACCGGCGCGAAGATCGATATCGATGACGACGGCACCGTGAAGATTGCCGCCAGCGATGACAAGAAAGCGCAGGCTGCGATCGATAAGATCCGGGGCATTATCTCCGAGCCCGAGATCGGCGTGATATATGTTGGCAAAGTGGTGAAGACCGCCGATTTTGGCGCGTTTGTAAACTTCCTGGGCGCTAAGGATGGCCTGGTGCATATTTCCGAGCTGGCGGCAACGCGCGTTGCAAAAACCACCGATGTTGTGAAACAGGGCGACACCGTCAAGGTTAAGGTGATCGGCTTCGACGATCGTGGAAAGGTCAAACTTTCAATGCGTCAGGTGGATCAGGAGACCGGTGCGGATATTTCCGACCAGGTGGCGTCAAAGGGTAAGCGCGACGCGGCTGAATAGACCGGCTAGAGCGCGATGACATGAAGGCGATCCATGAAACGGATCGCCTTATACCAACGGTCATAAATAATGACCGTTGGTATAAGCCTCTGTTTCGGCCCGTGGCCGCCCCACCAGCCCCACGCCCGATACCAACCGCCCTTGAAGATTAAGTCATCTTCAAGGGCGGTTGGTATTAATGTCTGAATCGTCCTCTAGATATGTTTTAGAGGCGGATGATTTGAGGTTGAATCATATCGTGGTTTAACCTCAAAATTTTTTAACCAACGCGGAATTTTGGTGCGGACACGGCCACACCGTGGAGCGTCATTCGGGGGAGCGTCATCCGGCTCCAGAGCGCGATAGGTTCAGATCGACGCATACGCGCCGCTCTGAACGCGCTCTAACTCTATGATAAGAGGCTGATTCACGTTTTCGGTCGCCGCGCGTTGCGCGGCAACCTCAAACGATCAGGCTCTAAGCCGCGGGATTTTTTTTGCGGCTTGCCGGTTTTTTGCTTTTTGCACGAGCGGCATGGGTCTGGTTTTGCGCGTCACGAATGTCCCGTATTTGCGGCTTGAGCTTGCCGATAGCCGGCGGCGTGTCAGGCTCTGCCGCCGGTTGGATGAGCGGCTTACCGGCGACCTCCTCGATATATCCGCGATATTTGGCAAGATAGTCATTGATATCGAGATGCGCCTCGGCGAATTGGCGTGCGCCAGACCTTAGCCGGGCCGCCCGCTTGGAATCATCCAAGATGCTCAACAGCGTTTGCGCCACCGCATCATCGTCCAAATTGGGAACGATGATGCCATTTTGGTCATGTTTGACGAATTCAGTGATGGTCGGCGTGTCGCCGCCGATGACCACGCATCCAACCGCCAACGCCTCGCGGAGCGACCAGGAGGCGACGAAGGGATAGGATAGATAGACATGCGCATCGGAGCGTTTCAGCAGCGCCAAATGGTCCGCATAGGAGACCTTGCCAAGAAAAAATACGCGGCTGAGATCAAGCTTGTGCCCAACCTCTTTCAGCATGACCTCCCGCCATGTGCCCCGTAGCGGCGGGGCACCGTAGCTGACCTCATCACCTCCCACGATCGATACGATGACATCTTTCCGTTCAGCGAGAATTCGAGGCAAAGCCCGCATCAGGGTATGAAAACCACGATAGGGCTCCAAGTTACGAGCGACATATGTTATGAGTTTTTGTTTGGGTGACACCGATAGGGCGCCGACTTTGAGCGTTTTGCGGCGCAGCTCGGGTGCTGGCTTGCACATATCAAGATCCACACCCTCTTCGATAAGTCTGATCTGCCCTCTCGCCCATTCAGGGTAGGTGCTGTGTTGCCAATGGGTTGGAACCTGGCCGAATTGCTGGAGCGATAGTGCTAATAGATTGACGGCATTTTTCCCCCGGACGGATGCAAATCGTTCAGGCGGCATCGGGAACTCTGGGTCAAAGTTCACGTCAGTCCCATGAATTTTATAATAGAACTCAAAATAGCCGAGGATTGGCGTGTCGGGAAATATGTCGGTGAGTCCAAGCATTTCGCCCCAGCCGTGATGGCCGATGATGATATCAGGCTGGAACCCGAGCGCTTTGATCTGGAGGGCACCCTTGAAGGCGGCCTGGCTGCGTCTTGTCGCCGCGTCGAACTCCCTGGCGTCCACATGCACCGCATTGGATGGCTCAGGGGGTTTGGCGTAGGTCACCTTTCTAACGCCCGCGAGGTGATTACGATTCGGCTCCGTCATGAAGACGATCTGGTGTGTACCGTCCTGAACCCGATTATCGGCGATCAGGCTGCGGACGATGTGGAGATACTGGCCAGGAAAATTTTGATGGACGAATAAAAAATTCACAGCATTATCAACGCTTCGTCCTGCCAGATTTGCGCAGCCTTGGTGTCAGCGTGATTTGGAAGGCTTCCAGCGGGGCGAGGGTATCGCCTTCACAGGTTTCATCGTTACCAACCGGGCCAGAGGTTGCGCCGCCCACAAAGGTGGCGGCGCAACTGACCTCAAATTGTTCGGCCGCATCGCCCGTCAGGCGCACGCGCAGGCCGAGCAAGGGCAATGCCATGCCGCGCGAGCCGCAATATTGGCCGGCCTCCGACCACGGCGATAGCCAGCCGCGGCCGAGTACCGCTTGGTATGAGAGCTCCGACGGATTCATTCCATCCGGTGCGTGCAGCGCGAAGCCTTCGATCCAATTCTTGCTGCCCCGCTCCCCCAGCCAATCGCCGAACTTGGCGCCGATGTCACCGCGGGATTGAATATGCGCGAGCATGTCCATCTTGATTTTGGCGGCGCCCTGCGGCTCAGGGCTGGCGCTGCCGGCTGTTACCGGCATGTCGTTAGCCGTGAGCAATTGCCGCACCTGCAGCCGCGGCGCGGCATCTTGTTGATGAGGCAATTGGTAAATGGTGATGAGAACCTGTGCCGGGCCTTTCCGGACGCGTACCAGTGCCGCATCGCCATCGGCGTTGAGCCAGCCATCGGGCCGGAACCCGGCAATTTCGACGTTCTGACCGCCGGCCGGCGGGGGGGAAATGCGCACACCGGGCATGCCATTCTGCCGCGCGGCGGATGGCTGGGCTTCGTTCACGAATGAAAAGAGACCCGCCGGAAGGGTCATCAAATGTCCGGTAACCTTCAGCTCCTGAACGGCGCCCGCATTGGCACCCTTGGCAGGCGCAACCTCCGGCTGGGTTCCGCCCTCCGGGGCCTCTTGGAGTTTTTTTACTTGAGCCATTTCAAATCCTTTTGAGGCAAGCGCCTTTGACAGGCGTTAGATACATTTCACAGCCGACGGCGTACAGACTAAATCATAGGAACATTAATTTATAACCATTTGGATCGGGGCGGTTGCCAAGACAATAGAATGTCATTGATGCGGTGAACAGGAAGACCAAGCGGGAGGGTTATGCCCCTGCCGGTGGCTTTGATACGCTCGGCCTGAGCGCCCAAATCAAACGTGACGGCGTAGAGGCCGGCAAGCCACGCTTCGCTCAGCGCAAAGCACCATGTTTCTGGCCATATGGAGGGAAGGAAGGCAAGATCGGCCCGGCAACTATTGATGAGCGCTCGCGCCTCACCCTCGGCATAGGGGCCGGTGACGAAGATCTTGCCGGTCGCCAACAGCTCTTCGTCATTGGCGGTTGTGCCTGCGACCACGAATTGAAGGCCCAGGCTGCGCGCGACAGCATCTTTCGCGCAGCCCAGCAGCACATGGAAGCCTTTGGAGGGACCGATACCGCCGATCACGGCGATGGTTCTTGGCCCGTTGCGGGCCGGACTTGCCAGCGATACCTGGCGGCTGTCATCCTCCCAGGGGACCACCGCCGGTTCGACCGCGGGAAAATGCTTTGCGATCCGGCGCGCCGCGTCGCCGGATGGCGCAATAACCCTCGCCGCTGTCTGCAATTCCCGTGTTGAGCGTGCCAGCAGATCGGCGATCGGCAACGGTTCATAGACCTCGTCACGGTCCCGCGCGCAGCATTGGTGACAACCGCTAGGGGCGGGCTCACCGCAATAGCGCAATGCCGCATCGTCGCCCGGCCGATTCAGCAAATTGACGCGGGGACAGAAGCAGGCATAGTCGTGAATCACGACATCCTGCGGGAGATTGAGCGCCGTCGCCAATTCGCGGACCTTGGGATGGTGACCGAGGGCGTGATGTAAGATTATTTTGGTGATCTTGAGAGATCGCAACAGCCTGATCAGGCTGGCCCACTCGTTGGGGAGAGCATAAGCAAGGTTGGGGTATGCGCTGGCGTCGCCTTCGCTAAGCTGACTAGGCCACGGGAAGGGCGTCGCTTCCGGATCCTCTGGAAATTTTGTGCTAAGCAATAGCGGGCGAAGCTTTTGCCGCCGTAACGCCTCCATATCGGTGGCGACTTGGCGGGCGACGCCGCCGCCATGGCTATGTGAAATCAGCAGGACCCCAGGCTGCGTCGTATTTGCCATGATGCGCGCGGCATCAATGCGCCGCCGCGCGGCCCGGAGTGGATCGGCTGCGATATGAGCTGCGACCAAGCCGTGATAGCCAGGATATAGCCGTTCCAAAATATCCAGATTTCGCGTGACCAGCGCCCGGCTGGCGGCCCGGAAGGAAACGCCGCCGATATGGCTCACAAAGGCGTCACAAGCGACTCTATGGACATAACCGCGATGGCGCGCGCGCATACTCCAGTCATTTTCTTCGCCATAGCCCTGCGCGAATATCTCCGGTCTGAATCCGCCGACGGCTTTGAGGCAGTCATGCCGGATATACATGCAGAACCCGACGGCCGTGGGGATTTCATGGCTGCGGTCGAAATTAACGCGGCCGGCCATGCGCTGCAGCGCATCAGTTTGCGCGGCATCAGGTACCGGGTTGCCGCCGAAGCGATTTGGGTAGCTGAGGATGCTCGCTTCATTGGATAGCGCGGTTACGGAACCGGTTTTTGGATTGGCATAGGCCACCCTCTGCAAGGCTTCGATAGCGCCGGCGGGAATCATCGTATCGCTGTTGACAAGCAGCACATCGCGACCGGCTGAAGCGGCGAAGCCCGTATTGGCCGCCGCGGGAAAGCCCCGGTTTTCGGCATGGCGGCGGAGAATGATCTTGCGTGACGCTGATAATTTATCCAGCCAGGTGGTCAATGCGCGGTCGGGTGATGCGTCATCAACCACAATCAATTTTGAATATTTGGGGCGCACCGCCAATAATGCCGCGATACAGGCCTTGGTTTCCGCCAACCCGCGATAAACCGGAACGATGATGGCAAGCCGCCGCGGCTGAGGCTTATTTATGATTGCTGAACCCTTTTTGCCGGCTGGGATCGGCGCCTGCATAAAGGCCGCGGGATCGATCGGGCTGCCGGATATATGGATATGATCAGCACTGCAAAGGGAAAAAGGTGGTGTGAGATCACGCAATATCCGGGCTGAGATCGCAAAGATATGACGGCGTAGAAAGGGCGCGGAGTCCGCCGTTTCTAACATACCGCGGAAACGCACGGTGCGCGTTCGGTTCTCTGAATCGCGAAACAGCAGGCGCGGTGCCGCGCCATCGGCCGCTGGCCGGCTTGCCCATCCGTTAATCCCGGTTTCCGACGCATAGACGACGCCCTCGATCCTTGTCAGCGCGGCGATGTCAAAACCCGGCACAAGCAGGCGCCGCGCGCCCGATTGCGGGCGGCGGCGCATCGACGCCGAAAAGCCACTGAAATCTTCGTATCCCGCCTGCTCGGCGATGGCTTTGGCCATGACCGTGAAACCAGGCTCGTTTGGGATGCAATGCCGGGACAAGAACGCTGTTAGCGCCTCGGCAGCCCCGGCGGTATCGCCAAGTTTGCTGCGTGCCATCATCAGGCCGATCCAGGCGCCCGGGGCGTCGTATGTCTTTGCTAAATGCATGAAACAGGCTTCGGCCAATTCTTGCGCGTCTATTCCTTCGTTGAGACGCGCGCGTGCAAGGTCGAAGGCGATGCGCGGGTCTCCAGGAGCAAGGCGGGCGGCCCTGGACAGCCACGCCATGCGATCATGCCGGCCTGATAGCCCGAGCGCCCAAGCCGCCGTTGCCGAAGCCATTGATGTTTCGTCCATAACGGTTCGACTTGGGTGCTGCATAACTTATCGCGCCGTCCTGGACATCTTTTGCCGTTAATCTTCGGCGGTGGCAGGCTCGATCGCCAGAAGTTCGCCCTCGGCCTCGGAGATACCCCGTGCCAGGGCGATTTTCAGCCATTTCTTTGCAGCATCAAGGTCTGGCATTGTGGCGATGCCATACCGTAGATATTTTCCCAGCATGAGCGACGCCATCGGGTGCCCTAACTCTGCGGCTTGACGGTAAAATTCAAGGGATCTTTGCCGGTCCGTCGCGATGCGGTGACCGCCACCATACATCGCACCCAAAGCGAACATCGCGCCTTGATGGCCGAGTTTCGCGGCCCTCTCAAAACAGAGCCGGGCGGCGTCGTGGTCGATGGGACCACCGAGTCCCTTGAGGTGAAGTTCGCCCAAAGCGACCATCGCCTCCGGCAATTGGGCCGCGGCGGCCTTTTGCAGCCACTCCCGCGCACCGGTGAAGTCTTGCGTCACGCCGCGGCCCTCCGCCAGCATACAGCCATACCAATATTGCGCGTTTGCGATTGTATCGGCGGCACGGCGAAACCACGCGGCGGCACGCTGCTCATCGACTTGTGTACCGATCCCGTGCGCAAGACAGATGGCATAGTTACAGGCGCCGATTGGATCTCCGCGCTCGGCCGCCTCCTCAAACCATTGATGGACCGGCGGCGGTTCCGTTCGGATTGGATCGAGTTGGCCCTTCAGCAAAATCGAGCCAAGATCAGCCTTGGCGCGCTGGCTGCCAGCCTCCGCGGACCTGCGCAGCCACATCGCAGCTTCATCGGGATCGCGAGCGACGCCGGCGCCAGAGAGATAGAGAACACCGAGCGCACGCGCGGCCTGCGGATTGCCCGCTTCCGCCGCGATCCGATACCAAGCCGCTGCTTCGGCGTAATTTGGCGGCAGCTTGCCATCGCCGCGGGCATAGATATTGGCGACCAGGGTTGCGGCTTCCTTGTCGCCAGCGAGGCCGGCACGGCGCAGCCAGGACTCAGCTTCAACCGCGTTCGCCGTGATGCCAATGCCGTTTAGCAGCATGTGCCCGTATTTCGCTTGGGCATTGCGAACACCAGCTTTTGCCGCCAGCCCATAATGCTGAGCGGCAAGCGCTAAATCGGCATGTACGCCGATCGCGCGCTCGTAGATAACCGCCATATAGTAGTGGGCATGGCCCAAGCCCGCTGATGCGGCTTCGCGGATATGATTAACCGCGGCGAATGTCGCTTCATCGGTATCGGCGGTATCGAGCGTCAGAACCCCGATTCCCAGATGGCCTTGAGGGGAGCCGGCTTCTGCCGCTTTGGCGTACCAGAACTTGGCCTCATCGAGATTTCTGATCCCCTCCGGCCCGGTGGCGAGCAAAAAACCAAGCAAGCCCTGGGCTTCAGCGTCTCCAGATGCGGCGGCCAGCTTACCCCACCGCAACGCGGCTTTGTGATCGTGCCTCGGGCCCTGATTCGAATCGAAGAGTGAGACATTTGCCTCGCGCAGCGCGTCTTCGCTGAGGCCAAACATATAGAGGCTGGCGAGGCTGCGTTGCGCGGCAACATCGCCTTTTTCAGCGGCGAGATTAAGCCAGCGGGCAGCCTCCACCTTATTTCGTATCACGCCCCGGCCGGTCAAATAATGCAGGCCGACCTCACGCTGGGCCTCGGTCAATCCAGCCTCCGCGGCGACCACAAAAAGCTTGAAGGAGCGCACATATTGCTTGGAGAGTTCGAGTTCGTGGGCTTTGGTCAGGGCGGCTTTCGGCGTCCTTGCCGCGAGGCGGTCAGCGATCGTGAATTTCGTACTCATATCCGGCTATGGTTCGTGCATGCTGTCATACGCGACCGGCAACATGCGTTCGAGCAGGAATTCCATAATTGTCCGGGTGCCGACTTGGGTGTCCGCCTCCAACGGCATGCCTGGAACCAGCCGAAATCCCGGCGGCGTGTTATGCAGGTTGAGAACGTCCAGCGAGATATCGGCGACATAATACAATGTCTGCGGCGCACCCGGCGTAGGTGGCCCATATGCGGCCATCGCCTGCTGATTGAGCGGATTGACGCTTTCTGGACTGATGGAGACGACCGTACCCTTTGCTGACCCGAATTGGGTAAATGGAAGCGTGTCAAATTTTATCACGACGGGGTCGCCGACATGAACATATCCGGATTCATTGCCGCTGATATCGGCTTGCACGGTTAGCGGTGCGTCAACAGGCGCCAGATCCATCAATGGTTGGCCAGATTGCAGGATCGAGCCGACGGCGACCTGCGCCACGGATTGCACGATCGCGTCGTCCGGCGCCGTGAGCACGATAAGCTGGTCGTTGAGCTGGGCTTTGGTAAGTTGCTGCTGCGTTTGAGTGAGGTTCACAATGGCCTGGCCGAGCTGTTGGGATATCGAGGCCTTCCATTGCTGGTTGAAACCGTCGCGCTGCGCCTCGTCATACGCAAGCTGGCGCTTTTGCGCGTCGGCGGAGGAGGTTGCACTGGCGAGCTCGGATTGAATATTCACCCGATCATCGGTTGCCGATAGCGTATCGAGCTTACTTCCAACCTGCAGTTGCTGGAGATCCTTTCGCATCGATTCAACGTTTTTTGCGATGCCCAAACGTTGTTGGTAGTAATCGATCTGCGCCTGATAGCCTGCCAGTACGGTTTGGTCCTGGTTTATTTTGGCGTTATATCCATCCATCGTGTAGCGGTATTGGCCAAGCTGCTGGTTATAGGTTTGTAACTGCAGCGCGGACGCTGGATTGGTGGGGTCACCAAAATAGGGTAAGCCGTTTTCCTGAGCTCTCAATTCGGCAACCTGTGCTGAATATTGCTGCTGCTGTTGCGTCAGCGACGTCAGGTCGGCGGTGGCATAGGTGGGGTTAAGTGTCGCCAGGACTTGGCCTTTGGTCACGAGTTGTCCTGGATTGACATTGATTTTTTCAACAATTGATTCCGTGTTGAACGCCTGTACCGTGATGTCAGGGACCGCTGATACAAGAGTACCGTTCGCCTCGACCAGCTTGTCCGTCGGCATAACGGAGCCAGCCACAAGCAGGCTGACCACCAGGGCGCTCACAAACCAATTTGTATAGCTGGCCATGCGTGGCAATGGCGTTGCGATAATGGCGGCTGTTGGAGATTGAAACTCCAGAATCGCCAAAGGTGTGGTTTCGGTCTCGCGAGGCTTGACCCGTGAACTGACCGCCTTAGGTAGAAATTGGTTTAGGCGCGACATTCACTTTTCCTTGGTTGTCGAGATGACGATTCTGCTGGAGCCAAAGATGACGGTAGATCGGGCAACGTTCGACCAATTCGTGATGCGAGCCGATATCCATGGTCCGGCCGCGATCCAGCACCATGATCAGGTCGCAATCGATCAAGGAGGACAGCCGGTGCGACACGATGACCATGGTTCGGCCTTTGGCGATCCGCAACAAATTAGCGTTCACCAAAGCTTCGCTCTCGGGATCCAAGGCGCTGGTCGCCTCATCCAGGATCAGAACGCGAGGGTCGCAGACCACGGCTCGTGCGATTGCCAGCCGCTGCTTTTGACCGCCGGACAGGTTGGGCGAGCCTTCTTGAATGAATGTATCATAACCGTTTGGCAGACGTTCGATAAACTCCTCGGCGCCTGCAAGGCGGGCGGCCTGTACGGCGTCCTCAAATGACAGCCCAGGCCGACCGGCGATGATATTGTCCCGAACGGAACCGCGAAACAGAAAATTGTCTTGCAACACCATACCGAAATTCTTGCGCAAATGACGCAGGTTGATTTCGCGCATATCGTTGCCGTCAATCTTGATCGCACCCGAATAATCGCGGTTGATACCTTGAAGAAGCCTTGTCACAGTTGACTTGCCCGATCCGGAGCGCCCGACCAGACCGAGCATTGTACCTGCCGGCACGCTGAATGTCATTTTATCCAAGGCGGGGGTCTTTGCGCCTTCGTAACGGAACGTGACGTCGTCGAACTCGATCGCGCCTTCGAAGCGCGGCCTCAGGCCGTGGGTAAGGGCACGCTTCTCGCTCGGCCGGTTGAGGACGCCACCCACCTGGCCAATGGCGGCCTGGGCCTTTTGAACATCTTCCATGACACCGGCGAGGCTGACGAGCGGGCCGGCAACGCGGCCGCCGAGCAGCATAAAGCCCGTCAGGCTTCCCACATCCACGGGGTTGTTCGCGGTTACGGCGATGTATCCGCCCAGCATAATGGCACCATATTGGCAGTAACGCTGAAGCGGGAGCGCGATTGTGGCCGGCCAATTTGCAAGCTTGCTGGCTTGCACATGCAAATCAGCCGTTTCCGCAACCCGGCGATCCCAGTCGGCCCCACGCGTTGGCTCCAGAGCGAGCGCCTTAACGGTTCGGATGCCGTAGATGCTTTCGACCAGCACGGAGCCTTTTGCTGATTCAGCCGCGATAATTCGACCGCTCATGATGGCAAGCGGGCGCAGGAACGCGGCAATCGTCAGCGCGATCAGCGAGGCGGCGATTAGGATGGTCCAGGCAAGTGTTGCATTGATATAGAATAAGATTGGCAAAATCAGACAAACCGTGAAGACATCGATGAATGTATCCATCAGCTTGCCGGTTAAAAAATCCCGGACTTGATAGACCTGGCCGACCTTATAGGCAATTTGGCCGGCCTGTTCACGCTCAAAGAATTCAATCGGTAACGAAAGCAAGCGATCAAAAATCGTCAAATTGAGCCGGGCATCCAGCTTTGCGGCCATGATAACCTGCAGCAATTTACGGCCCCAGGTTAGGATCATTTCAAAAAACACACAGATCACCAAAAGCACGGCGACCAGGATAAGCGTATTGAGATCGCTGAATTGAAGCACCTGGCTGATGGTCTGCATGACCATCAGAATCGGCAGCACGCTGAGCATTGTGATGGTGCACGAGGCGATCGCGATGTCGCGTAAGGTGGCTTTGTCGAGCCAGACGAGCCGCGCCAGCATGCCAAGATTGAACGCAGGCTCCTCCTCGACCCCGGTTCGATTGGCCCGGACAAGAAGAGCACCACCGCTCCACACCTGTTTCAGCCGCAACTCGTCCACGGCGACGGCAGGGTCGCTCGGGCGGCCGCGGGGATCGCGCAGCATCAGCGCCTGCGCATCCCGATTTCGGCCGACAACCAACGCAGCGCCGCCGTCGTCTAGCAACAAAATAATTGGCGCCGGGTTATCTATGGCCATCAATTGCCGGAAGGTCATGGGCAGACCGCGCGCCCACAGGCCGGCCTCTTTCAGCCAGTCAATCAAAACCGGCGGGGTGGGCGCCGGCTGGTCCGGTTGAATGCGCAGGCTTTCGAGGTCCATCTCGACTCCGTGATAGCGCGCCACATTCATGACAGCGGCAAGCCGTGATTGGACCATGGGGCCAGCGCCGATCGAGGCATCCTCAAAAGCGGCCGTGTCGGGATTGGTGCCGCCCTCGCCGGGAGCGTTGCTCGAACCGGGACTTAGCGGCGTATCATTCATCCGTTATCAACCTTCTGCAAACTGCAAATTGGCGCGCATTCGGCGACCCGACCGGCCTACTTATGCCTGAAAACGAGGCGGCAATACAACGTCAATTCGAGATGTATATAATTTCGGGACAAGTGACGAATAATAAGACGATCAAAAACAGGGAAACAATCCAAGATTGTTCAGGCCAGCTTGGCGCATTGGCGGTTTCGTGCACAATTGGTGCCGGGAAGAGGAGAGTCATCGATGCGGATTATCCCGGCGACACCTGACGATCTGGTGGCATGTCAGGTGATCTATGCCCATCATGTGCTGTACGGCACCGGAACATTCGAAGAGGTGCCGCCCTCGCTCGAGATGCTGACCATGCGCTATGAGACCATTTTGGCTGCGGGATATAGCTGGTTGGTCGCGCAAGACGATTCCGGTTGCCTGGGGTTTGCGTATTACGGGCCGTTTCGCGCCAGGCCAGCGTACCGGTACACCGTTGAGGATAGTATTTACGTTCGAGACGAGGCCCAGGGCAGGGGCGTTGGCCGCGCCCTATTGGCGGCAGTTGTGGCCTCTGCTGCGTCGGCGGGGTACAAGCAAATGCTTGCATTGATTGGTGATTCGGAAAATTTGGGCTCCATCGGCGTGCATGCAAGCCAGGGGTTTAGGGAGGTTGGCAGGATTTATGACGTTGGGTTCAAGTTCAATCGCTGGTTGGATGTTGTCACCATGCAGCGCGCTCTTTAGAGCCGGGTGACATTCTGTGAAATCGCTTTGCGATCCCACAGAATGTCATCCGGCTCTGGGTCCTTGCCCTACCCCTGATCGACCAGCCTGAGTTTACCGCCGGGCTCGCGGATGGGCGGGCTGAACTGGCCTTTCGGTGTACCATCGGCACCGAACAGCACGCCGTTGCCGAACATGGCGTCCGCCTTGCTGGCGGGTGTGAGCCCGCGTTCGATCACGCGGTCGGAGGGGAGTTCGGCTTCAATGCTGGTTGCGTAGCCGTTCAGTGTCAGCCGCGCGCGGGCGCCGGAGGCGGCAATGCGGGTGATCGTCCACGCGCCTTCCGGGTTCAATTGCACATCGACATGGTTGGGGCGGACCACGAGCTGATAGCTGCCATCGGCGGCGGCGGTATTGCCGAGCGCAAAGCCGGCATCGGCGGTGACCTTGCCGGCCTGCACGCGGCCGGGCAGCCGGTTGCTCTCGCCTAAAAATTCATGGACAAAAATATCCGCCGGCGCGCGGTAGATTTCGATCGGCGTGCCTTCCTGGCAAATCCGCCCCGCATTCATCACCACCACGCGGTCGGCGAGCTCAAATGCCTCCTCCTGGTCATGCGTGACGAAGATCGTGGTGATCGCCATTTCCTCATGCAATTGCCGCAGCCAGCGCCGCAAATCCCGCCGCACCACCGCGTCCAGCGCCCCGAACGGCTCGTCCAGCAGCAGCACCCGCGGCTGGATGGCGAGTGCGCGGGCCAACGCCACACGCTGGCGTTGCCCGCCGGAAAGCTGAGCTGGGTAGCGCGCCGCCAGAGTCTCCAACTGGATCAGCCGCAGCAGCTCGGTCACGCGCTCATGCACCAAGGGTTTGGGCGTGCGCCGCACCCGCAGCGCGAAGGCGATGTTCTCAAACACCGTCATGTGCCGGAACAAAGCGTAATGCTGAAACACGAATCCCACGCCACGTTCTTTCGGCGCCCGGCCGAGCGCGTCATCACGGTCGAACGCGATCTCGCCGCTATCGGGCGTATCCAGCCCCGCGATCAACCGCAGCAGCGTGGTCTTGCCCGAGCCGGAAGGCCCCAGCAGCGCCAGCAACTCCCCCGGCCGCACTCCCAGGCTGACATCGCGCAACACCTGGTGCGGCCCAAAGGCGCGATGCAGATGCCGGATTTCAATCGTGGTGCCGTTCATCGGGTGCGGTCTCTGCTAAAGGGGGCGTCGATTGAGCAAGAATGTTCTTTTTTTGAAAAAAAAGAACCAAAAAAACTTTTGACTCCTCGGGGTCCCGGGCGTTGCGACATCACGGCTCCAGGGGAACAAAAGTTTTCGGCCCGCTTGCTTGCGCCTTCATCGCTTCATTCCCCGCAACTCATCACGGTGGCGCCATTCCAGTGCCGCTTTCAGCACCAGTGTGACGATCGCCAGCAACGCGAGCAGGGACGCGACCGCGAAGGCCGCCTGGATTTCGTAGCTGTCATAGAGTGATTCAACCGCCAAGGACATGGTATCGGTTTGCCCGAAAATCTTGCCTGACACCACCGAGACGGCGCCGAACTCGCCCATCGCGCGGGCGTTGCAGAGCAGCACGCCGTAGAGCAGCCCCCAGCGGATTTTCGGCAGGCTGACGCGCCAGAAAATCTGCAGGCCGGTGGCGCCGAGTGTGGCGGCGGCTTCCTCCTCGTCATTGCCTTGTTCTTGCGCGAGCGGGATGACCTCGCGCGCCACGAAGGGGAAGGTGACGAACATGGTGGCGAGGATCATGCCCGGCAGCGCGAAGATGATTTGGATGTTGTTGGCGCTCAGCCAGCCGCCGAACAGCCCGTTCAGCCCAAACAGCAGCACCTCCAGCAGCCCCGCCACCACCGGTGAGATCGAGAATGGCAGGTCGATCAGCGTGACCAGCAAATTGCGCCCGGCAAAATCAAACCGCGCGATGCACCAGGAGGCGATGATCCCGAACACCAGATTGGCCGGCACCGCGACCGCCGCGATCAGCAATGTGAGCCAGATGGCCGAGCCGACATTGGGGTCCAAAATCGCGCTCGCGTAATTCCCGAGCCCGAGCGAGAGCGCTTGCGCAAACACCACGATCAGCGGCAGCACCAGGAACAGAGCGAGGAAGCCGAGCGCCATCGTGATGAGGAATATTCTACCGGCCATGGCGCCGCCCGATCCAGGCTTGCAGCAGATTGATCGCGAACAGCAGCGCGAAGGAGACCGCCAGCATCAGCGTGCCGATTGCGGTCGCCCCTTGATAGTCGAACTGGTCAAGCTCTGAGACGATCAACAGCGGCAAAATTTCCGAGACCATCGGCTTGTTGCCGGCAATGAAGATGATCGAGCCGTATTCGCCAAGGCAGCGCGCCAGCGCCAAAGTGAGCCCGGTGAGCAAAGCGGGCAAGATCGCGGGAAACTGCACGCGCCAGAAAATCTGCCACGCGGTGGCCCCCATCAGCCCTGCCGCCTCCTCCTGCTCGCGCTCCAGATCCTCGATCACTGGCTGCACCGTGCGCACGATGAAGGGCAGGGAGACGAACATCATCGCCACCACAATCCCGGCCGGCCGAAACGCGATATGGATGCCCAAAGGCGCCAGTAGCGCCCCCAGCCAGCCTTGCGGCGCGTAGAGTGTGGAGAGCGCGATGCCGGCCACCGCGGTCGGCAGCGCGAAGGGCAAATCCACCATCGCATCGGCGATGCGCCGGCCCGGAAACCGGTGGCGCGCCAGCACCCAGGCCACCAGCAGCCCGAACCCGGCATTCAGCGCGCTGGCGGTAAATGCCGTCCACAGGCTGACGAATAAATCCCCCAGCACGCGTTGCTGCGAGACAATCGCGTAAAACCCGCCCCAGCCGAGCCCGGCGGTGAACCACAGCATCACCGCCAGCGGTCCAACCACCACCACGCCCAGCCAGATGAGCGTGATGGCGAGGGTTAGCCGGAAGCCCGGCAGAATGCTCGGGGACCGCCAGCGCCGGCGCGCCCGCGGTGCCGCGAGCGTGGCGGACATCAGGCCCCGCTTCCGTACACCTGGTCGAACACACCGCCATTGGCGAAGAAGGTTTTTTGCGCCTTCTGCCAGCCGCCGAATTGCTTGATGGTGGTGAGCTCGATTGGCTGGAATTGGCTGGCGTATTTCGCCTTCGCCACCGGGTCACGCGGCCGGTAGAAATTCTTGCCGATCAAATCCTGCGCGGCCGGGGTGTAGAGCTGTGTGAGATAGGCGGTGGCGAGTTCGGTGGTGCCGTGCCGTGCGGCGTTCTTGTCCACCACCGCCACCGGCGGCTCGGCCAGAATGCTGAGCGAGGGGGTGATGATCTCGAACGAGCCGGCGCCGGCCTCCTTGATCGAGAGAAATGCCTCATTCTCCCAGGCGATCAGCACGTCGCCGATCTGCCGCTGCGTGAAGGTGAGGGTGGCGCCGTGCGAGCCGGTATCCAGCACCGGTACGTTGGCGAACAGCCCATGCAGATAGGCTTTGGCCTTGTCCGCGCTGCCATAGGTCTTCAGCGCCCAGGCATAGGCCGCCAGCACGTTCCAGCGCGCCCCGCCGGAGGTTTTCGGGTTCGGCGTGATAACCTGGATGCCAGGCTTTACCAGATCGCCCCAATCCTTGATGTTTTTCGGGTTGCCCGCGCGCACCAGGAACACGATGGTGCTGGTGTAAGGCGTGCTGTTATCCGGCAGGCGGGACTGCCAGTTTTTGGCGATCAACCCGGTCTTGGCAATCGCGTCGATGTCGTAGGACAGCGCCAGCGTCACCACATCCGCCTGCAGCCCCTCAATCACCGCGCGCGCCTGCGCGCCCGAGCCGCCATGCGAATAGCTGATCTGCGGCGTGACGCCGGTATGTGACGCCCAATAGCTGGCAAAAAGCTGGTCGTATTCCGTGTAAAGTGACTGCGTCGGATCATAAGATACATTCAGCAGCGCCGCACTGGCCGCGAGCGCCCGGCCGCCGATGGCAAACAAGGGCAGAGTGGCGCCGGACAAAGCAAGCGCATGGCGGCGGGAGAGGCGGGGCAAATCAGACATTGGCGTGATTCCTATGACGAGATTTGGTCGAGTGTGGCTAAATTGATTACAAAGTCAATAGGAATTGTTTTGCGGCGGGTGAAGGCAAGTTTGAGGTAAGCGGTTCTTTTTTAAAAAAAAGAACCAAAAAACTTTTGGTCCTTCAGAGCCGGGATTTTGCGACGGCGTCGTCTCCAGCACAAAACGCTGGAGGCGCCGAGCCGAAGCGATGTCACAAGCACCGCCGCCAAAGAATCAAAAGTTTTTTTGCTGCTTTTTTTTTCAAAAAAAGCAGCGCTTGCTTAAACCTCCTCGCCCACCCCCAGCGCCCGCAGCAGCCTGGTATGCAGCCCCTCAAACGCCGCGGCGTGGGCGCGGCGCGGGTGGGGCAGGGGGATGTCGATATCCAGCGCGATGCGGCCGTTTTCCAGCACCAGCACGCGGTCCGCGAGGAGGAGTGCCTCGTCCACGTCGTGGGTGACCAGCAGCACGGCCGGGCGGTGCGCGCGCCACAGGGCGGTCACCAAGCCTTGCATGCGCAACCTGGTCAGCGCGTCCAGTGCCGCGAAGGGTTCGTCCAGCAGCAGCAATTCGGGCGCGCGGACCAGAGCGCGGGCCAAAGCGGCGCGCTGCGCCTCACCGCCCGAGAGGGTAAGCGGCCAGGCATTCATGCGGTGCGCGAGTTCAACCTCCGCCAGCGCCGCCTCCGCCGCCTCGCGCGCGTTGGGCACGCGCAGGCCAAGGGCGACGTTACGCCAGACGCGCTTCCAGGGCAGCAGCCGCGGCTCCTGGAACACCACCGCGCGCGCCGCCGGCACAATCAGCGTGCCCTCGGGGGCGGCGTCCAGCCCCGCCAGCGTGCGCAGCAGGGTTGATTTGCCGGAACCCGAGCGCCCGAGCAGTGCGACGAATTCGCCGGGTCGGATGGTCAAATCTAGCTGGTCCAGCACCACGTTGCCGCCGAAGGCGCGGGTCAGTCCGCGCACCTCCACGGCATGGGTGCCGCTGGCCTGGGCGGGCTGGGTATAGGCCTCGGTTTCGGTCAGCATGTTCATGGCGAATCCCTCTATTTAGCGATGCTGACCGGCCGCCAGGCGAGCAGATGCCGCTCCAGGCTGCGCACCAGCTGGTCGGTGGCGAGGCCGAGGATGGCGTACACCAGCAACCCGTCGAAAATCACGTCGGTCTGTAAAAAATCCCGCGCGTTCATCACCAAAAAGCCGATGCCGGAGGAGGCGTTGATCTGCTCGGCCACCACGAGGCTGATCCAGGCGATGCCGAGCGCCTGGCGCAGCCCCACCAAAAACCCGGGCAATGCGGCCGGCAGAATGACGTGCCACACGGTTTCCGCCCGCGAGAGATGCAGGATCGAAGCGGCTTCCAGCAATTTCCGGTCGGCGCCACGGATCGCGGAGAACAGATTGAGATAGATCGGGAAGGTCGCGCCGAGCGCGATGATCACCAGTTTCGGCGTCTCGCCGATGCCGAACCACAAGATCATCAGCGGAATCAGCGCCAGATGCGGCAAAGTGCGCGCCATTTGCAGGCTGGGGTCCACCAAATCCTCGCCGAGCTTGGAGAGCCCCGCGGCGACGCCCAGCAGCGTGCCGATGGCGACGCCGAAGCCGAGCCCGACCGTGACTCGCCAGAGCGAGGTGAGCAGATTGGGCCAGAGCTGGCCGGTGACCGTGAGCTGCCAGAAGCTGGCGGCGATCAGCGATGGGGCGGGCATGGTCTGCGCGCTCATCCACCCGGCGGAGGACGCCGCCTGCCAGGCCGCGATCACCGCCAGCGGCACCATGACGCGCAGCGCGCCGCGTTGCACCCGGCGCGCGCCGTTGGTTGGTGATCGAGCCATGCCGGACACCAGGCCGCGCGTCATCTGATCCGCCAATTTTCCCTCCGCCGCCATAATCACTCACTAAAATCTATTGCACCGATAGACAATATGTGCAAGATTTTTTTCAAGGGTTTTGGCCCCCATTATCGACCACCCCCATCATCGACCATCATGGAGACCAGACCATGCGCCGCCGCACCCTTCTCGCCACCGCCGGCCTCGCCACCCCCGGCATTTTGCTGGCCGGCCGCCCGGCCTTCGCCGCCGCCAAGGGCACGCTGAAAATCGGTTACCAAAAAGCCTCGGTCACGCTGGTTCTGGCCCGCACCCGCGGCGTGTTCGAGGCGGCGTTGAACCCGCTCGGCTACGACGTGACCTGGGCAGAGTTCACCTCCGGCCCGCCAATGCTGGAGGCGCTGAATGCCGGTGCTGTGAATTTTGCCTTCACCGGCGAGCCGCCGGTGATTTTCGCGCAGGCCGCCGGCACGCCGATTGTCTATGTCGCCGCCACCAACCCGAGCCCGCGCGCGCTCGCCATCCTCAAGCCGGCCGGCAGCGCGCTCACCTCGGTGCAGGAACTGGCCGGCAAAACCGTCGCGGTCGCGAAAGGTTCCAGCGCGCATTATCTGCTGGTCTCGGCGCTGGCGCATGCCGGTGTGCCCTACGCTTCCGTCACCAAGGCATTTCTGCAGCCGGCGGATGCGCGCGCCGCGTTTGCCAGCGGCGATGTCGATGCCTGGTCGATCTGGGATCCGTTCTATGCCGGCGCGCAAGCCGCCGGCGGCCAGGTGCTGACCGATGGCACCGGGCTGATGCCCAACCGCGCCTTTTATTCCTCCACCGAGGATTTCTCCAAGCAGCACCCGGACGCGCTGAACGCCGCGATCGGCGTGATCAACGCGCAGGAAGCCTGGGAGGGACAGCACATCGCCGAGACCGCGGCCGATATTTCGCCCAGCATCGGCCTGCCGGCGAAGGTGCTGAACACCTGGTTCGCGCGCCAGAAATACGGCGTGAACAAGCTGACCCCGGCGATTTTTGCCGACCAGCAGAAAATCGCCGATGCGTTTTTCAAACTCGGGCTGATCCCAGCGCCAATCGACGTGACCAACGCGGCCTGGACCGCTTAAGGAGCACCCCGGATGAGCCTTATCCCCGCGCAAGACGCGAATGTTTTATGGTTCCTGCCGACCCATGGCGACGGGCGGTATCTCGGCACGCATATCGGCGGCCGCGCGGTGGACCACGCATATCTCGCGGAAATCGCGCAAGCGGCGGACCGGCTCGGCTATTACGGCGTGCTGATCCCGACCGGGCGGTCATGTGAGGATAGCTGGGTGGTGGCCTCCTCGCTGGTGCCGCTCACCAAGCAGTTGCGCTATCTGGTGGCGTTCCGCCCAGGGCTGCTCAACCCCTCGCTCGCGGCGCGCATGGCCGCAACGTTTGACCGGATTTCCAATGGCCGGTTGCTGATCAACATCGTCACCGGCGGCGATCCTTCCGAGAATACCGGGGACGGGATTTTTCTGGGCCATGACGAGCGCTACGAAATCACCCGGGAGTTTTTATCGGTCTGGAAGGAGCTGATGACCGGCGAGCCGGTGAATTTTGCCGGCAAGCATCTGCGGATCGAGGATGGGCAGGTGCTGTTCCCCGCGGTGCAGCGCCCGCACCCGCCGCTGTTCTTCGGCGGCTCGTCCGATGCCGGGATCGATGTTGCGGCAGAGCTGGTGGACACCTACCTCACCTGGGGCGAGCCGCCGGCTTTGGTGGCGGAAAAACTCGGCCGCGCCGCCGCGGCGGCCGCCGCGCGCGGCCGCAAGCTCAATTTCGGCATCCGCCTGCATGTGATTGTGCGCGAAACCGCGAAGGAGGCCTGGGCCGCGGCGGATGATCTGATCCGCTATGTTGACGATACCACCATCGCCAAGGCGCAAGCGCGGTTCGCCAGCATGGATTCCGTCGGCCAGCGCCGGATGGCGGCCCTGCATGGCGGCGCGCGCAACAAGCTCGAGGTCTCGCCCAATCTCTGGGCCGGGGTCGGGCTGGTGCGGGGCGGCGCCGGCACAGCGCTCGTGGGTGACCCGGACCAGGTGGCGGCGCGCATGCGGGAATATATGGCGCTCGGGATCGACCATTTTATCCTCTCCGGCTACCCGCATCTGGAGGAATCCTACCGCTTCGCCGAGCTGGTGTTCCCCAAACTCCCGCTGCGCCACAAGGTCGCATCGTTCGGCACGCAGGCCAATCGCGGCCCGTTCGGCGAGACCATCGGCAATCTCTACCGCCCCGGCGAAGCGCGCGCGGCGGGTTGAGCCGATGGATGGCGGGCCCAAGCCCGAGCCGCATTGTCCCGGCGCCTCCGGCCGCACGTTCGCCATCATTGGCGGCGGCTTTAGCGGTGCGGCGATCGCGATCCAGCTGGCGCGGCATGCGCAACCATCCGACCGTATTTTGGTGTTCGAGCCGCGCCCGCAGCTCGGGCTTGGCCTCGCCTATAGCACGCAGGACCCGGCCCACCGGCTGAACGCCCGCGCCGCGCGGATGAGCCTGTTGCCGGACGAGCCGGCGCATTTCACTGATTGGATATCCGCCACCGGTGCCTGCGCCGATGATGCAGAGGCCGCATTGCCCGATGGCCGGATATTCCCCCGCCGCGCGGTGTTCGGGCGCTATGTCGCCGATGCCGTGGCGCCGCTGCTGCGCAGCCGCCGGATCATCCATGTGCGGGAAAAAATCGAGGATATGGAATGGCAGGGC
>Ga0209208_10002922_pt1 | contig 24570 bp, 14 predicted proteins | sample S1TSphfallax_3_FD_187694 | JGI IMG/M metagenome (GOLD analysis project Ga0209208, IMG submission 187694) | Host-associated microbial communities from peat moss isolated from Minnesota, USA - S1T2_Fd - Sphagnum fallax MG (SPAdes) (version 2) | ecosystem: Host-associated > Plants > Peat moss >...
TAAAAAGTATCTTAAGGCAAAAGAAAGGATTATGGAAATTCAATATTCTACCATGCAAAAATATAATCTTTAAAAAAAATCCTCTAAGCCATTTGATTGGTCCATCATCAATATTTTTGGAACATGGGGGCACTCCCCAGCATAGAAGCCTAAGTACCCAACATATAAGCAGGCTTTGTTATGGACCTGGGGTACTTATTGGGAACCTAATGGGAACCCATTGAGAACTTGAAAGGAACATAGTGCAAACACATTGGGAACCAGGGAAAAATATGACTCAAATCTCGCCAGATTTTGAAGATTTTTTAAAATTTTATTTTTCAAATCTCCAGATTTTTATGATAAGTTCCAGTAGATAGCACAGAATATAGAAGGATTCTGCTTCTTTTTATTTTGATTTTCCCCTACTTTCATATCTAATCTGTAGCCAAATTTGGCTAAATTATTTTGTGAATGATCACCACTTTGGCTAAATCGCAAAATCGTTGAATGGAAACCCTGCATTGGCCAGCAAGAGAAGAGAAGTCAGCGCAACTTGGACGACAAAACCGGTGGTCCACTTGGGACCGTCCCATCCATGATCCGGTTCCACCATAATTTTAAAAAACCCAAAAAATTAATAAAAATAGTACACTGGTACGGGCCGTAGAAGCCCGGTTACAGTGGTTTTCTGACCAGATAGCGTACGCGCTTTCGGTACCACTTATACAAGTGGGATCAGACGTCACTGTAGCTGGGCCAAGTGGGGTCGTGTGATCAATCCTGTCGGCAAAGCGGAAATTTCATTTTCAGTGGGTTTTTTTTGGGGACGAATTTTCAAATTTTTTTCGACCTAAAAAATTATATGATTTTTGACCAGCCGTTTTTTTGGGGTGCGAAATTTCGCCTAAATACGAAAGATAAATAAATAAATAAAAGAGAATATTCCGCCGCAATATTTTGCGGATTTTTAGTTTATGAAAAATCGAAAAATAATGAAAAAACAGTTTTTGATTTTTTTTCCCCCAACATTTGGACTCTGATTTTAGTTTGGTAGGTTTTTAAAAACTAGCTTTTAAAGTATTTAGAGAGGATCTATATTTAAACCGTGTCAGCCATTTAATGCCTAAATTTTAATTCCTCTTGGGATGATGATAGCCAATAATGCAACATCAGAAAATTGCAAAAAAGTATATCACTGATTTTGGGGAAATGTCTTGTGAAAAAGAGACCCTAATTCATCAGACTTCAATTATTTTGAATTGCCAGATTTCTACAACAGTTTGGAGCAAGTAACCAAAATATAAACCAATTCTTAAGCTCTCAAATGTAATCCATAGCCAAATTTGGCTATATATTCTTGCGGATGATGATGGCCAGCCAGTTTGGCGACCATGCAACAAAATTATTAAATAAAATAAAAGAAATTAAGAAAAAGAAAAACCCTAACCCCAACCCTAAAAACATAGCCCTGCTGCTAGTTTTCAGGCAGGCAGGCAGATATTTCAAAAGTTTTGGTAATGCTTGCCGACTCGGTGGTGCGCCTAATCTGGCGCATCATTGGGGCACATGGCCAAGTTCTAGTAGCCTACTCTTCCTTTTCGCAGTTCCTTCTCCATCAAGTCGTCGAAACATTAAGAAAAAGAGGCCCCACATTCAGAGGACCGCCCTCACCTACTAAGCTTCCATACATAGACCACCATGATCTTGCACAGTTCCTTCTCTCTTCCTTCTCTCCAATTGCACCTTTCTTTCACACCCAAAGCTTCAGCTGATCTCTCTCTATATATAAGGGCAATTCTGATATTGTGGGCGGTAATTGTAACTTGATAGCATGTAATAATCTTATTCAATTCTAGTGGTACTACCCAGGGATGCTTCGATCTATTCGTACTGTATTATTGTAACTTCAAAAAGAAGCTTTTGACACGATGAATTCTAATGTTACCTGCATCATCTTCACTATTGGAATGAGAATATTTTATTTTAGTTTACACGAACACAAGAAGCACAAGATGAAGAAGAAAAAAAAATTTCTGGATTCCGTGTGGGACCATCACAAAGATTCATTTGAATTCCCCCCCACCCCCCAATGCAAAGTTACACAAAGTGGTTTGTTTGACAATGGGAAAACTACAATGAAGATCTCTCTCTCTATTTCACAATGGAAAAATTCTAAGAATAAAACATTGAAATATTGGTCCCACAATTCCCTTGCAGAACTTTCCGTCTATGTTTAGATTATTCAACTTCAATTCCTCACAGGTTTCCACTCTTTTCCCATGTACAAGGAACACGCAAAACCGGTTTCTTGTATACATCACCACCTGATCTCACATTATATATCAGGGGCACATTCAAGAGTCAGCAGCTTGTTCTTGTTCTTGTTCTTCTTCCTTCTTGCTTATTAGTGTGAAATTTTGCTTTGTCTAGTGAATACAGAAAGCTGCTTTGCAGGAGGTTGTTGTGTAGGAAATTTAAGTATGGCGGTGGTCAGTGATCATGGAGTATCTGAGAAGAATTTCATGGGTGAACCAGTCATAGGAGGACAATATTGCCTACCCAATACAGTCCAGTACACGCTTGTGCAGACCAAGAGAGGATGTTGCACAGAGAATTGGAGCGTGATTGATGCAACAGATGGTGATCAGGGCACTGTGGTTTTTACCTTGGTCAAAACTAACACCAATTCACGCGGATGGATCCCCAAATTTGAAACCCAATTGGTGGATGCTCACGGAAATATCATAGCTCGCTTCAAGCACAAGGTACTAATATAATTACTATGTAATAACATGTTCCTCTCCCGCTAATTTCCAGTTAGAACTAGTGTTCTTTCTTACTAGTCTGGCAACTGCTAAATGGTTTTTTGGAGACCATAATATTATGGGTCGTTGGATCATTGCAGGGTTGGGGTACATGGAAAGTGTTTGGTGGAGATAATTATGATGTCCTTTGTAGTGCGAAGGATTGTTGCCGCTTGTTTGAATGGAAGACTGCTCTCAAAGTGTTCCTGGCTTCTAGCATGTCCAGAAAAGAACCTGACTACAGAGTCAAGTTCAAGAACATTTATGGGAAGGATCACATCATTTTCCATGGAACACAATCCTTGGCAGAGGTACTCTGTACATACATATATGTGAAAAATCTTTGTACAGCCTGGAGCAGCTCTGGAACTTGCTGATGATTACGAGCTCCATGCAAAAGCTATAGACTTAATTATGCACTAAGTTCTCCTGATTAACTTCACAAAGTTCTGGAATTTGAGAATTCTTTTTGAACATACATACATAATTTTTTGTGCGGGATCTGAAGCATCATCATCATTGAATCTTGGGGGGTTTTCTGCAGGTAGCGGTTAAATGCAGGTGGTTTTGGAGACCCGCATACACTGTGACAGTGAATGCAGGTGCAGATTGTGCCTTCGTCTTGCTTCTTGTCATGATCATGGAGAAGAGGGCTAAGAAGCATCAGACCAAGGCTGCATCTGGTGGTGCTTGATACTTAAAAATTCTAGAGCAACTTGTAATTTTAGTGTGCAAATCTAACCTAGACTTTTGGTGGTTTGTAGTTGCATTCAAGATTTGGGTACCTACAATTTGGATCATCATATGTATGAGTGAAAGATATAGTTTGACGTAATTTGCATAGGTGCCTATAATTTGGTAGTTTGGGATTTGAGTGTGCAAATCTAAGCTAAGTTCAGTAATTTTTAGTTGTGTGAGAGATGCGTGAAAAGATGTAGTTGAAAGATGTAGTTTGGGATTTGAGTACCCATTTGACAGTTTGGGATTTGTGTAAGTTCATGTTTGGGATTTGGCTACCCATTTGCTTAGTCGGCGTGAGAGTAGATCTTTGTGTCTGAGCATGCCAATTTGAGCTTTGTGTGTGTGAAAGATTTGTGTAGTAAAGCATTTTGTGTCCATGCAATCCATTCCATTTTTTGGCCTTCAACTATGCAGAAAGGAAGGTCTGGCAAAATTCTACCCAGTGCCCATGTAGGATTTGGAATCTTGGTTCTTACCAGTGGGGTCCTGTGCCATTGGCCTGGGCAAGTATATTTAAACCTCCTGGGAGGTCACCCATCCCAATTCCCATTGAATTCAGCTTAGTTACAGGGTTCTTATGATTTTTTAATGTTTTAAATTAATATTTGACAAAAAAATCACTCTAAATTCAATAACTAAATTTGTTCCTTTGGTCTGAAAATTGTGAAACAACTAATGTGCACACCACCTTGTTGATGGTGTTTTAACATTACCAATAGTGGAACAAAGGGACCACCTTCTTGAGGGATTTTTGGCCATAACCCTCCCAAACAAACAAACACCTACTCTAAGTAATAGATTAAACTAGTTGTTTTGATGTGTTGAGATATCAAGCATCAAACTAATAGCAAGACTTTCTTGCAATTTGGATTCGTGGCCATCTTGCAAATGGTTGTGTATAATATGTTCAATGTTTGTTGAGGCCATTAAATGTTTCGACTTATAAAGTCTACCAAAAAATTACAAAATTATTATACCATGATGGTCTATTTGGCCAAACTTGGGATTTTGACCATATGTTTTGCAAATTGTGTGTTTTGGATCTTGTTGGTGAGTTTAGGGTTTTTACCTTTGACATTTTATTGAAAATTTTAAAACTCAATTTTATTATGATTGATTAACACAATTCATTGTCAACTTTGCAACACAAATATGTCAATTTATGAACAAAAATTGTGATCGTTTTTTAACAAAACATTAATCAATTATGTCTAAATTTTGCAATGATGGTTTAAAAAATTTAATTGATATTTTCTTCTTATCTTCAAGAATATGTGTGCAATTTTATTATGCACGTATTATGAATACTTGTCCAATAAATTACCAATTAAATTAACTTAATTATTTTGGTAATTTCCAACACAGCTATAAATCTATTTGCAACAATTTAAAAAGGAAATTTTATGACTGTTTATATATATATATATATAACACTGGTTGCAAAATTACATAATTACCCCCCGCCCCCAGAACATGAAAGTTACTTTTAATTACAATAGTGGCTCCCACTAAACCTGAGAAATGGGTTACGGACAATGAATATTAGAACTCCATGAGATCCTCTCAGATCTTTACATATGAAGTTGCAACATGGTGGACAAATCAACTTCCTAAGAAATTTGTTGTAAACTAGAATTGTTGCTCTTCCCAAATAGGTAGGAAAGACAACAGAAGGTTTTGAATGCATGGGAAATTTCACTTCTGGCCTCTGTTGATAACTAAACTACAAGTCCTACAGTACAGAAGTATTGCCCAATTCATTGTCTTCAAGGGCTGACATTGAGCTTCAGAGGATATCAATCAAATCCAGTGGCACCAGAAGATGAAGTTGAAGAATGTTGCTGATGCCTGGCACCTGATTGAAAAGGAAGGCCTCAGGCTTGCTGTAAAGTATGGCTCTGACGATAGGCATTGCGCTGCATGATACCACCCCTCTCATTGATGGATTCTTCAGTCTGAGAATCAATTCCCTTGACTGGATAGAGTGGCACCCCAATCAGTCCATCTCCATTGTACTCAACAACACATCCACCACTACAATTTGAAGGTTTGAGAACAATTTTTTCAGAGATTTTTCATGATTTAGAGGGTGGCTCCCCATGCCATTTTGTTAGAAATCCATTTATAAACAATATAAATTACATTTCAATATTGTTTCAAAAAGTATTGTGTTACTGTCTGTTGTTAAATGGCCTATACTAATGCATCTATTATACAAATTGAAACACATTTACAACACATTTTAAAAAGATTTTTGATAGTTCGGCCGGTACCATTCAATAGGAAAACCCATTGGAAATTTGTATCTACATTATGAAAAAATGTGTAAATTACATTTTAAGACCGGATGTAACATCAAATGTATTTTTCTATTGATAATCCATATATATATTATGGAAGATTTGTGTAAATTTTGTTGCAAAAAATATTATTCCATCCAACATAATACTATTGGTAATTCACATATATATCATGAAAGAGATGTCAAAACATCATTTTAAATACATTGTGCAATTAACCATTGGTAATTAGCACATAGTGATAAAAATTAACACGGGTTTTCAACAAAAAAATTCTAATGTTTAAATAGCACATACTAATGCATTTGTGATAAAACCAAAATACATTTCTGACAATGTTTTTTCATTTTTAGTAGCTCATACCAATAGCCTTTGTTCAATAAGACTAACATGTATATTTGCAATGGATTTGTTCTAAAATTTTCATAGTAAATACTAATGTATATGTGATGTGACTTCAACATACATTTTCAACCCATTTTTCTTAATTTTCTACTAGCACATACAATTGCATTTGTGATAAAATCAACATATATATTTCAAATGGATTTTCAGAAATCTAATGCATTGGTCAATAAGCTAGATGAAAGATGTGAAAATCAATTTTTAAATTTTTTCCTAATAAGTTGTCTATCCTACAAAGATCTAAGCACAACTAGGGGTGAATACATGAAGAAAAAAAGCCAAGCCAAACCCTTAGTGGGGTCTTTCTTGTGCAGTTGTGGAAAGCATATAAAAATAATTGATGAATGCAAACTTAGAGAAACTCCAAATGTTTGAAAACAGTACCTCCAATAGTCTCCATACATTGAGAAGTAATAAGACATCCTTCCATGTTCAAACTAAAGAGTTTTTTCAACCCTACAAGGGGACAAATGAATCATTAAACCTGCCTTCGGTGTTCGGGGTGCCATATGAAATTTTCGTAAAATAATCAAAGGTGGCAACATCATGATCTAATAGAGCTTTCCAAGATAGTAAAGAAAATCAAGAAGATACCAATGAATTCCTTCCAACATTTGGGGCCTTGAAAAGGCACAAATGAATTTTGCCACCCCTTCAAAGGAGAGTAAACTTTTCAAAGATGCAATACCCACATCATTCACTTTGCAAAATCCCACCCTAAGAATTAATAGATTTACATGAAAAGATATAACTTACTCAAAGGGGACACAACAAAATAACAAATTAAGAGAATATTATCAGCATTTCACATCCAATGAGAGCAATGAATTTTGTAGGCAACTTAATTGGAATCAGCAAATGAAAAATCATATTATTAAACCAGGAGTCTGTATCTAAAGCACTACACTAGCTGCAACAACCATTCAAAGGTTGTCATGCTAGGATACCTGTGACATCTGTAGTGTTTTATGAAAATACAATCCCAGTGGTGGGGCAAACATAGTACTTTTTGGGTGATGTGGTTTTAACCTCTGACACACAACACAACACATAAATCATTCACATTTTCAAATAACACCCTCATCATATTTCAAAGTTCATTTATTAAAACTGGTATCACACTCTACCATTCATAAAAATTGCTAGAACTAATATCTAGATAGTGACCTAATATAAAAATTTGGTGTAGAACTATATCTAACATATTAGGTCATGAAAGAGGATAAAACATTGGGTTAGGGAGTATCTTAGTTACCAACCTTAAAAGCCACATAATTTTCAAATGAGTTGAGAAGGCATAATGAAGATGATGTTTGCTTTTTCAATTCAATTGCTCCACCAAAGTGACAAAAAGTTATAGCCAATTCCCAAAAAATACATCACATAAACAAGGCCGAAGTTGGCAGAAGGGTATGTTCAAACCCACCTGACAACTATTTGCGATAACATATGCAAATGAACAGAACTCTTGAAACATGATTGTTCAAGAATAAGAAGCCAATGGAGTTGAATAGCCTTTTTCCCTTTCATGCGGCTTGGTCATATTTAGCATAAAGTCCATATACAAAACACATATAATAGTGAGATTTAGAAACATGAATAACTTCATTGTATTAAAAGTTTGCCAAAGGTACATGGAACATACATGGGAATTCAAGCTGAATGCTGAGAAGTTTGCTAGGCATGGATGTAGTTCTTTTGACTCCTCTCAATTGTTTTTATGTTTTCCAAGTCTTTTTTTTTTTGCATTGTGGAGATTTCAAATCTCCACACTAATGTTGTACATTAATATGATAGAAGGCTTCAATTAGGTCCATTTTCACTACCCTCAATTTATTGACTTTTGATCCAAGGCAAAAAGGCCTTGCAATACTTGACATTCTAATCTTTCAATACCAAGCTCATAAATTGGTTGAAAATTTCGTCCTTCTTTGTTGCAATTAAGGTGAAATCGAGGATCTTGACCATAACCTTAAAAAGCTTAAAACATAGGGACAAAAGCCTGGTGATGTCTACAACATCATCTTCCATTTGGATTGAAATGGCTCATCACTTATGCCACCAAAATACACATTTGCATATAAGAATTGCAAAGGATAAGTATGTAGTTGCATGCCCCATCCCTATGCAGTATTAATCACAATTTCAATCTTCAATAAACAAGTAATAGAAATAATCTAATCCTACACCACATGCAAACCAAAAAATAGTTCAATTAAACATAGATATTGGTGGCATATCTTAGTGTGAAGGATAGAAAAAAGATTTGCTTTTCTCACATTGCAAAACAGATAGGTAAGTTGAATATTACAGTCCTTAATAAATTCCTAAAAACTTTTTATGACTTTGATTTCATCTTGCTTTCATTTTTTGCATAATAAGACATGTTGAATTGGAAAAAAATCTACAAACATTGCAATGTCCAATATAAATTATGACCAAAAATGGAGCTTTTATCAACTACTAAAGTTGGGGTGAATTAGCACCAATTTCAAAACCATGCCATGGATGTGTTGCAATTGACCAATAATCCATTCTTGCAAGGATCATTAGTAATTTCAAGATCATTTTACATTGATTTAGTTCATCAAACCTTACTTAACATGTCCAACCTACTTTTACTATCCCACCAATAGCAATTTGAAATCCATTTAACCACGAGAACATAACAATCAAAAGAAAGCAACACTAATAAAAACTACATCAACCATGGCATCTCAATTGATGTGCAAATCTGTGTAAACACTTATTTTTAAAAATAGTTATTTTTTAGTTTTCTCTAATTAATTAGAAGTAATATAACCATACAACTAGTACTAATAAGTACGATTTTTTAAAAAAAAATGCTCCAACCAAGTCTATGAGCACAACTCGTTGAAGTACTCATATGATGTAACAAATGAATCAACACTAGCAATGGATGCCAATGAATCCAATGAATTCAATGCTACATTAGATGCCTTGCCCATGTTAGCAAAGAACGTTTTGATGCTAATTTCCTTAACTTACTTTAATTCCACATGTGATGACATTTTTCCATATGTTGATTTCTATCACAATTCAACAAGATGAAAATATAGTTTTGGAAACCTAAAACCTCAAATTTTCAAGAAATGCCAAAATGAATGATTTTTTGTTTTAAGGAGTTCAAGTCAAATCTTATGTACATATTGTAAAGTTGTGTGTGCCCCCATTGCCAAGGTGAATTTTTAACTAGTGTGATGTTCATGTAGGCTTTAATTACTTGTGATGTTAATCAAAATTTGCACTTTGAGATTGTTCCTTTAAAAAGAATATCTTCCAGCTTGTGGAAGAACAACTAAATGGTTTCCTTATTACACATTAACAATCAAAACAAGATAGAATGAACAAAAATCACAAATCAATGTTTTAATATAAGCCTAAACCAACAATCAAAACATGTGCAATTAAATTAAGCAAAATTCACCAACCATAATTATTTTCATCCAACCCTAATTTAATTGCCTATCATTTAGTTGTTTTGCACCTTCTGATATAAACAACATTGTTGCCAATACATATCTTGAAAGTCATGGTGTTATTGATGAGTCTACCAAAAAGTTATAAATTTCTTGTCATTTTTTAAAAGTCACTAGAGTTTAATGATCCCAAGAAGTTGCCTTGAAAGGTCGTAGCCACTAAACTGTTGAATGAAAAATTCATGAGAAAAAAAAAAGTTGGTCCATTTAAGTCATCCACAGAAACTACATTCATTTTGGCCAAAAGAAGTCTAAGTCTGAAGGTAGTAAGAATAAGACAAAAGACATCTATAACTATTATAAAAAAACTAGGCCATTGGGCACGAGAGAGTTTAAAAAAAAAAGCTTAATTGGAAGAAGAAGAGTGAGCAAAACATGAATAATGTTTTAGAAGTTAATGATGAAGCTAAGAGTGGTGAGGCTTTCATGTTTGCCTTGTCTATTTCTTCTAGATCTCCAATTTTGGTGCATCCACACACCTATCTCATGAATGTAATTGGTTTAAAAACTATGAAAAAGTTTCACCAATCAAGATTTACATGGGAAACAATTCCATCTTGGAAGTTATCATAAAAAGGAATATTCAAGTATTGATGTCAATGGGAGGAAATGAGGGTGTGGAAGTTGTGTTCACAAATGTCTTGCATGTCCTTGGGATGATAATTTTTTTTTTTTAATAAAGGAAGCAACATCATTAGGCCGTGTTGTTAAATTTGGAAACAAATGATGTGTCATCACAAATAACCAAAAAAAAGTCATGGCACAGTGTGTGAAAAAAATTCCCTTTATGAATTATAGTGTAACGTTAAGTTGTAGGAAGAAGTAAACACTAAAAAAAATCTTGTCCATTCCAACACTTAGTTTGCAACTATAATGTGACTATTGTCCAAACCGATTGATTTCGCGACTATTATGTTATTCCTACATGTCACTATAGTCACAAGTCTTTTTAATCACATATGCGACTATAAGAATAGTGAGTCAAAGTTGTCATAAATGTGACTTTAATTAAAACTACAAAAAAAATTGTTGAAAATGTGGATGAAAATTGAACATATGTCATCCAATTTTGATAACATCCATTGAAGGATGATAACTTAGTCGTTTCTTCAACTATAATAATTTCTTTTGCAACTGCAATAATATATTTTGCCACACAAACAAAACAAATATTGATGTGCATGCATTTCATAAATTGTTAATATGTTTCAATGGATATACATTTTTTAAAAATTATCTACTTATACATGGGTTTGCTCTGCTATTATCCATGGGTCTTGGATATATTATTATCTACATGCCTATATTATATCCATTATCTACATATGTGGAATATCTTTTGAATCCACACATAATATCCATGGATAAAAACTTTACATGGGCCATTAAGTTTGTCTTATAAGTGTTCCAATGTATTTCAAATGTGACCACCATCATGTACATGGCCTTGGATAAACATGTCCCATTGCCACTGTTCACTCTTTAGATAATTAACTACATATGCACTACTAAAAAAAAAAAACCTTCAAGTGTAACAAGGTCATGGGTTAAGAATCTATGTGTTAAAAAGGTGGATCATTTGCCAACAAAAATAAACAAAATGTACAATTTAGGAACAAAGTCTAATAGGTAGTTAAATACTACAATTTACCATCAAAATTAGACACTGTAGATTAAAGATACACCAAATCAAAAACTCCACATCTTCAAGTAAAACATCTCATTACAATTTGAAATCAATTGTGCAAATGTCATTGCAATTCAAAATCAAAATCATGTGCCATCATCTATCTTTAATCTAGCTTGCAAAGGTTGAGCAGCTAGGACAATTTCTTCTTTATACAATTTTATTGCACCTACTAATGCCCTACCATTATCTAAATCTATAAATTGTAGCAAAGCCTCAAGCCTAGTCACAACACCTTGTGTGTCATCATAAATGTCCACAACAACCTAACAGCTTTTGGGCTCCCTCCCAAACATAACTTTCCATCATGGTGTCTTTGGTTCATTCTAAAAAAACACTTGTTGAACTTGTGCAAGAAAAACAAAAGGTTCATTAAACTCATGTGCAATATGTGATGAAAATTTGCGAGTAAAAACCTAGCATCATCTCGTTTGTAGGTGAGGTTGCCTTTATTGTTAACCCCATTTTTCACCCAATTACACTGAAACAAAACTATTGGTGAAGCCATTGGACCATAATCCAACTACAAAATCTCTTTCAAGGTCCCAACATATTGGATCTGACCCAACACAACATCTTCACTCCCTTGTGATTATTGGAAAATAGATGCAACACCATAATCATATGTAACCAACAAATTATTTTGTTCATCATCAATTCTGAAGTGGTACATGTATGTTTTCATTTTTTTGTAACTCAATGTAGTGAAACTTGGGGGAATTGAAAGCAACAAAAGATCATTATCAATAAGTAAGGTCCTATCAACTTGATGGGTTCAAATGGCTTCTTTCACCCACTTTGTCATCTGATCAATTTCCCACAGATGTGGTGGAATATGGTAGGTTGACCACTTGTAATAGGGTTTGATAGCCAATCATGTTGGAATTCAACTCTTGCATCTTCAATGCGTGCTTTCTCATCCTTATATTTCTTATAACAACTAGAAGATAAAATGTTAGAAAAGACTTGTATCTAACAATTGAATCTTAGCCTATTGCCCATGAAGGTAACAACTTGCAACTTGCATTAAATGTAAGAGCATGATATGGTAGAGAATTGAAATTAGGGTTTCAGCAAGGATAGAAAATTAACTACCTAATTTAGCTCATATGAAAATATTAGACCTAAAGTCATCAATGAATAAAAACCATGTGGGTTTAAAAGTGCCATTAGTTAAATGGGCATCCATAACTAGCAAAATGTGATCAGTCTTATAAGTAATTAATACACAATCTTGCATGTTAATATTTCACATGGTAATAAAACAATTAGGGGTCATACCTAAAATTTAAAATGCATTAGATCCATGTAGGTTAAAAAATATTAACAACTAATTGTACATAAATTAAGAAATGTGAATAGTCCTTGAAGTAACTAATACAAAATCCTTAACATGCTATTGATGCAACTTGGGGTCTAGGTTTCAATAAGTAGATAACATTACAAAGGTTTTTAATGAATTTGTCTATTCTTGTCTTGTGGCAGTACCAATGCAGTTTTCATATCTCAAGGAAAAAGATAAAATGATAAGGTTTTAGTATAAAGCTAGTGGGTGGAAAAAATGCAAGTGGGAAATGACAAGAATATGGAGGTGTGCAAACCTAAAGGCTTATGGATCATAGACATGATGTGTGATGTTCCAACATTTCTATGATCCATAATCAACTTACTTATTAAGTGCTATGATATTTTTAGGGTTTACTTTTGACCTAAAAATAGATATGTTAATAAAAAATCTAAATATAAAGTTTAATTTGAGTTTTTGCACAATTAATTTATGTGCCCAAGATAACTCTCACGCCTATAACTTATCATCTTGATTTCTTTGCTGGTCAATGTCCTTTAGTTGGTCTTACATATCTTCTGCCAAGTTTGCAAAACATAGGAAACAAAAACACCCCCAATAACCATAAAACAGGAAAATAATGTACAAGGGTAGTCAAAATGGGAAGACCTAACAGTAAAATTCAATGGGGAAAATGCACTTCTAGGCACATTAACATTTAATATGTGTACAAACATATTGTCTAAAGATTATTTTCCAAGGACTTCCTTGACTTGATTTTCCCAATTGAATCAAACAACCTAAACTAGTTCAGTAGTGACTATCAATTCCATTATTTTATAATGACCGGGACTAGAGGAACTAGCCACAAGATGCATACCTTTTATGCGACCCGATGTTGTTTGGGTATGTAGCAAAATCGTCAAATGCAATAGTTTATTCATTTTAGACAATAAGACAAGCCAAAAACTTCAGGCATAAGAAGACCTTATAATTTGACCTAAACTTATTTTTCTTTATGTTGGCATTACAATATAATCTAAGTGACAATTTCTCATAGCTTTACATGTTATTATCTCTTTAGGGTAGTCACAATCCCTAGTTGGAATTTGAACATTGTGCATATAACATTGCATATATAAATAATGTTCACTAATGTATGTAATAAATAGGTATATTGCAAATTTAAATGACAGGGTGGTTCCATGTAATTTACCTCCCCAAGGTAATAAGGCTTCAAACAAGTCAATGCACTAGTTAAGCATGATTAAATTTATTCAATGGTTAGAAACTTGTTTCTAAAGGCCACCTATTTAGTTTTTCTTTTAAATTTTTATAGCAACAACTATATTTTGTACAAAACATCATACATAAACTTTTCCAAACAAAGGGAAACACTCGTAAACATTCCCATGTCATCATTATTTGATGCATATAAATGGGGTCTCCTCTCTATTTAACCTAATTTATATGCACCAACAAACTTAACCTAATTTAATTCTCTATTGCAATTTAACTTAATTAGTTACAGCCATAAACAAGTGAAATGTTGAAAAGAATAATCAAATTCACAAGCATACACAACACTTAATAGGACTTGTATGGCACAACACATGGCATCATTCGCATGCCCATGTAATTGAACCCCAATATGTTCATGGGTGCATTCACAATGAAAGGAGCCAAAAGTGCTAGGAATTCAATGTTTTGTAATGAATGGGTTTAATCATTATTTACACCATTAACTTTGAACTATATAAAAAATTTCACCCAACTTTTGGCAATGTTATCTACTTATATACAGTATTGAATTTCAAGTACAAAAAACTAAATGTGTAGACAAAATGATTATCCTTTGAATATAAGAAGTGATTACATCTCGAAAATAAATTAAACATTCCAAAATTGTATATTAAATTGAACTTTACATTATTTGGAAGAAGTTTATCACATAAAATCATTTTTTAAAAATATAAAAGTTGAAAATTTTGTAATTTAGAGGGCCAAAACACGTTTGAACCAAATGTGTAGATATGTGTCATAAGTAAGTTTTTTTTATTAATCTCAACTCCTTTTGCACTTTTAATTATCAATATGAATCTTTTCTCAAACTTTGGGAATGAATGGTGCACATTTGATAAACAAAAAGGATGTTCAAATCTAAAAGCATTATTTGATGACTACATTTTAAGTGTTTTATGTGCATGAAAGGACTCTCAAAACTTAATGAAATGACTTTAAATTTGTCGAAGATCATTAGCAAATAAATATAATTGCAAAATGAAATAGTAATTTGAATAAATACATTACACAAACTTGTCTTTCAAAGTAAACATGGTACAATATCACATTGCATTTGATAACTGCTTTGGCTCCTTTTACTGTGAATGCACCCCCATGTCATTCATTAGTTTCAAATTCATCTACAAAAAGTTCAACATAAGAATCTAAATGGTGCAATTCTAGCACATAAATTTCATTGATGTAGAATAATTCATAGTAGAAATATAAATAGGTTTATGTTTTATTGTATTTTGGATGTGTTGGAGTCTCATAGAAGAATATGGAAATAATTACATGTCTAAACCATGAACAACCATACAAAATATATAAAAATGTGATCCAAAATAAATGGGACTTGCAATGGATGTGAGGCTCAAAATGCCATAATCAAAATCCTTATATCAACAAATCAAGTACCATGTTCTTCCCTCCTTCAAAATGAATATGGCTAATGACCATGCATGACATTGTAGATAATGCAACATTGTTATGTAGACATAACATCACATTGACAATCTTTAGGGGCTTCGTCACATTGGCCAAATAGTTTATTCCCCAAAAGCAAGTCCATTTCATTCCTGCTTTTTTTAAGTTTAGGGATGGACACAAGGGATAAATCATCTTTCACCTTTTCTTGAGTTTTCTTGTTTTGCAACACTTCTAAACATCATAGGACAATGGCCTAGGCATTATGTCCTACCCATTGGGCCAATGAAATGATGCAATATCAATTTTGTTGACCTAGAAAACACACTAGACCACATTAATATAGGACATTTCCTTCCAACACTTAAAAAACAAGTCTCTAACCACAAAGAGAACTTAACAATGCTGCATTGTCCATGCATTCGCACATTTTTGGAAAAATCACCGTCTTGAAAACATCATCTAGGAGGCTAGGTATGATGTTGCCATTGTAATCGACCTCTACTTCACAACTTGCCACAAATGGTTTACCATATGCCATCTACAAGTGAAGATAGTCACCTTAAGTAGCCCCTACAATCAAATTTAGCCCCTATTTGATCATAATTAACCTTTGAATCATGTTCAATAAAAATAAGGCGAGGTTGTGCATTAATGGGAAATGAAATTATAGTCCTAAGGAAGAATATGGTGTATTTCTTGATCAATTATACATTTTTTGTTGCTATTGGAAATTAGAAGTAAACACAGTTTTACAAAAATGGATAAAGGTAAACATAATGCTACAAAAATGGACAATGGAAGTAAACACTAATGCCAATAGAAATGGATAGTTAAATACAATCTAACATAAATGGACAAGAACTTGGTGAGCACTTGAGCCAATAGAATAGAATACATAGGTAAACATGACAATCCGACATAAATGGACAACTAAGTTTTTTCAAGATTCTTTGTTGTTCTTGACAAGTAATAGTTAATGAGAACAACAATCTTGAGGGCTAAGGGGTGGGGTGGCTGACAATTACTAACTAGTAGTTGCTTGGGTGAAGAATTTTTCTTCTCTAGGGATGGTGGGTGGGACTCAAATAAGTTTTTGTTTTAAGTGGGGGACATCTTTCTACCTTACATTCATTTCATTTATCTAAGATGTCTTTATCAATTGCACCTATAGAATCAACAAAAAATAGAGATGGCTATCACAAAAAGGTGAAAAGGAAGAAAGAAAGAACAATAGTACCTTGTGAAGAAAGGTAAGCTTTGCATGCGAAGGGCTTGAATGTTCGACTATGGTTGTCTATGCAATTTTGTCTTTGTTCAATGTAGTTGATTGCATTCAAAGCAAACAAGGATAAAATTAACATGAGTTAGACGAATAAACATTGAAAGTAAGGATGGTAAGGACAATTCAAGCTTCTACTAGTTCTGGACAATTCAAGCTTTTACTAGCTTTGGATGATTCAAGCTTTTATTAGCTTAATCATGCTAACACACACAAATTATAGTATATGCTTATAAACCACAAAATGTGTAATCAATTTCTTAATAAGAGTATGTACATGCCTAAAAGTATGTTCTTGTAGAGCTTGCTCTTGAACTTTCCAGTCGCAAGAGTTCTTGTCCCTCCCACACTAAGCAAGCTACTTAGTACACACAAAGCCTTGGTAGAAGGAGAACAACATAAGCTAAGATTCACCAAACCCTTATCAACTAGATGTTAAACATTTGAAGCGCCTTATTTAAAAACCTTAATGTAACCTTCCAATAGTCCAAGAACCCTTGATTCTATGGTATAATTTGATCCCTTACAAAGGAATTGTCATCATTGTTGTTGGTTTCTAATGTTGGAATTACAAACATAGGTCTTTAATCGACATTGTTTATCAAACACCCTATCTACATTATGTCTTGACTCTCCTAACTCCCCTACCAGCTATAACTAGTCATTGTGCACCAAACACCCCTCTATCGTATAATACATATGTGAAAGATATTTCTCTCTATGAATCTTGACTCTTGACCCTTCTATTTCAAACTTACTTATGCTCCACAACTTGGTGTGTTCTTGGATGCCTTTGCTATAGGTTTATTTTGTTTCATGTTTGTTTTCTATTCTTACTACCAATAATTTGGACCATAGTTGAAAGACAAATGGGAAGAAGTTGAAATGTTTGGAGTGGTTGGAGGTGATTCAAGCCCACTCTTGTTTTACAAATAACTTCATCAAACTTTCATGTGTTATTTTTTTTTTTCATTTTGTTCAGTGGGTTTGATTGATATGTTCCCACAAGCTTAAATGATTTGCATATATTTTCGAAACGTCTACCTTGCAATCAAGACTTACGATAAGTTGCAAGATAAAGTAACATTTTAGCTATCATTGTCCTTTTCTTTGTTCATTGTTGGTTTTGGCCAAAACTTTCATTGTAACCAGTTGTAGCTCCAAAGGTTCACAAATTCGTATTCATGAGATACATATTATGTAGCCACAAACCTTCTTGCATTTAAATAATTAATCCTTGATGGTTATTTTTTTTGAGTTAATTTGTCATTACAAATGCAGCTTTTTCTAGAATGCTAAAGCGTAAAAAGGATGTGGATAATGATAGTTTGAGGGTGTAATTAATGTTTATATTTGTTATTTCATAAGGTTGTACCATGCCATTTGGCATTTAATTTTGGTTCAATTAACATATTGAGGTACAATGATTGAGCCTTGCATTGTTTTCTTAGTGGTATTATTTTTTCAATACTGTTGCATTGTCCATTTCCACATTTTTGTTTTATCAGGTTCTTGTTGGGGTTCTATATAATGGCCATGGTGTTATCACTCACTACTACAAAAGTGGGGTGCAATTTAGTAGCTTGAATCACTATGGGACCTTAAAAGTGAAATAAGTTCATTGCATTTTACTAATTTCACTATAATATCATTATGTAAAACATCATGTTTCATTGCTAATTAACATAATTCATTATTATAATTTATTGTAGTAAATATGATTATTTTTATTTTTAAAAATATTCTATTTATGTTATTTTACCTTAAGGTATCTTAACTAGTTTATTATAAGTTTTTAAGTTATTCAAAGTCATTCTACTTTATATTATTATAAATTATTTTATCCTAAGTATAATAACTTAAAATAATCTAAAATAAAATAAAATATAATGACCTAAGGTAAAATAACTTAGAATATAAATAATAACCTATGAAAAATAATTTAAAATATCCTACAATATAATAACTACCAGTAGCCTATGATACGATAACATAGAATATTCAATAATAACTTATAATACAATAACCAATAATAACCATTAATAAAATAGCCATCAATAACCACCAATAAAATACAATGGAATAACCACTAATATCCACTAATAAAATATTCACCAATAGCCATTAATATAATAGCCACCAATAGCCACTAATACAATAACCATTAATAACCACCAATATCCAACAACAAAATATCCACCAATAGCCATTAATATAATAGTCACTAATAGCCACTAATATAATAACCATTAATAAGCACTAATATCCACTAATAGAATAGCCACCAATAACCATTAATAAAATAACCGCCAATAGTCATTAATAAAATAACCACCAATAGCCATTAGTAAAATAGCCACCAATAGCCATCAATAGAGAACCACCAGTAATCATTAATAGAATAACATTTAATAACCACCAATAAAATAATTATTAATGGCCATTAATAAAATAACCATTAATAAGCATTAATAGCCACCAATAAAATAGGTATCAATAGCCATTAATAACCACCAATAGCCCTAATAAAATAACAATCAATAGCCATATATTATAATTACTTAGGATTGCTAAAAATAATTTAGGGTGAAATAACAAAAAATAACCAATTTTTTTGAAAATAGCCATAAATAGCCATAAATAATGTAGGGTGAAATAATTTAAATTAATGAAAAATAGTCACATAATAATTGAAAGTACCTTAGCATATGTAATATTTTAATGGATAATATTTTTGTTAATATAATAATATCTTATCCATATCTTAAGAATGGTCATTGAAATGTTATTGAATAATGATATTTAAATTTTTTTTTGTTCAAATAATTTTAAACTTTCAACAGGAAATAAATATAATTATGTACATTATTGAATTAAAAAAAAAAGTAAATTCGAATAATTTCATTTGAACAAAATCTCAATAAGATATGAATTTTTAAAATTTATGTTTTTGTAATGTTTAAAATGAAATATTTGATAAATAGAATGTAATGTAACATATTACCACAACAAGCGGGGTGCTTTGATGGTAAAAATGTTTGCCTCCATTCCAAAGGTCAAGGGATCAAATCTCATTAGTGGTGTTGTGTGTGGTCAATAATGGTATGTTGACTGAATATTCTCCTATCTAATTCTTATAATAGGTGCTTAGGTTGATTATGTGGCCTACCTACCATTTTAAACCTAGGATATAGTCACTACTATATCCTAGGTAAAATTTAAAACCAACTCAATTGAGTTAATCTTAGGTAATCTATCAAGTGTAAAGCTATTATTTGTTAAATAAATTATGCTTACTTAGGACTTTAAGCTTTTCCAACTCTTAATTTTTCCAAGTGCTAACCACATTGAACTTTTAAGTGTACTTGGTGTTCATAGCCAAAGGATTGTAAATAATGACTAACATTTTATTAACATGGTATAACTTTACTTATGTAGCATAATGAATTAATTTTGCCTAATTGGGTTGTAGCACATTATTTTGGTGCAATTTCTATCTTGAACAATAGTTCACATGGAAAAAATATTACAAATTCCTAACTTTGGGCCTTAATTCTTTTGCAACCCATTGCAGCTTCATGGTCTTACAGTAGCTTGCTGCAAGAAAATGTTCGTACAACTGAAATTCCATATGAAGAATTTCACGATCACTGAATAGTTCGAATTAATGAAGTTTTGTGCAACATTAGGGTGGACAAGGTGTTGCAAGACTTATAAGATAACATTGGATCCCCAAATTTTGTTGGTGTTTTTTTTCCTTCCTTATTTGAAGTTGAAAATTTGAAAATTCAATGAAATAGATTTTTTTCCCTTGCATTTAAAACTTACAATTTTGTTTGTATTGAAATTTTTGTAACTTTACAACTAGAAATAAATTGGTCCTATTTTGGTTGTATGTTGTCATCAAGTGGACCCTAGTCTTGATTCCTCACACATTCTTGATCATGAAAAGTTTTTTCTAAAGGAGGGAAACCCTCAATGCTTGTGTGAAGAAGAAGGCAATAAAATTGAAGTGTAGCCAAGAAGGGCCACATAGTTGCAATGTTTGTATAGTAAGCAACCATAGCTTATGTTTAAGTATGGTTGAAGGCATATTTGATGTAGGCTCAAATTGTTCAGAGGACACTACTAGTGCATCATGGCAAGATGATGTGTAAGGATTGAATTACATCCCAAGCTCAGAAGGTGATGAAAACTTGAATACTGGTGATGAAGAGGTTAAAATTCCGCTTAGGAGTTCAACAAATAAACTAGTGAAGAAACCCTATGTAAGAGGGGTCCTAAGCCTTGGTGTAGAGGTAAGTTCATTTTTTTTAGTATCATTTTAGTGGCTTGTACAGTCATTTTTCTATTTTTGGGGTTTAAAGTACAGTTGTGGCAAGCAATGTTGGTCAATTTTCCTTTTGATTTTATACAATTTTTCTTATTGGTAGGTCATAAAGAAACCTACCTCTGCAGCAAATGGATATAAAGACCAAGAGGTTGCAAACCCCATGGATGGTTCCCAATGCCCACCCAACAACAAGCCATAATGGTTACCAAGTGGAGGGGAACAATGTTATCAAGAACCATTTTATCAAAATGGGACAAGGGTATGGGGACAAAGTGTTCCACAACAAGTGCCATTGGGTTACCAATATATATTTGGTGGACCAAGTGGAAATTGTAATGTTGCTCCACAAATTAGTTGGGCAATGAATTCAACTTATAACCAATGGGGTGGACTAGTTGGTGATGAGAATATGATTCCACAACAAAACTTTTATGGAAACTTTGGATAATTTGGGTCTAGGCCATTTCAATTCCCTTATGGGGGGGTCCAAAGGCACATCGTACCCAATGTCAAGTACAAATTGTGGTCCTAATTTTATAGGACCCCAAGGCACAACATACACAATTGTAGGACATAGTTGTGGTCTTAGTTTTGTTAGACCATTTCAACAACCCTATCAAATGTCACCTTCACCTCTAATATCCGAAGGGGCACATTTGCTAGCCGTGGCACCTTCACATGTTCGTGTGCCAGAACAACGTATGCCAATAATGTTTTGCTTTCTCGCATTTATAGTTATTGGAAATCACTCCACACAATTATTAGAATCAAAAGTTCGAACTCATAAATAACTAGAAAAAAAACTTATGATTTTAAGGTGGATGAATGATTGTCTAGAGGTATGAAACCTCATGAGGTAGAAGTGATTCCTAGAGGGAGGATAGATGGGGCTTGTGGGGGGAAAAATGCATGGGATGACATCTTAAAGTCCATGGGACCATGTGAACTTGATGCTTTTATTGTACATGTCAAAGACCAAAACCCCATTGACTTGGCAACAATCCAAGCTCAAATGGACACACTTTTTGAATATAAAAACAACCCCTTGTGCCAAAAGGGGTTTGAAGATGCTATCATGCAATTTTTGGAGGGTGAGAGGTCTTGGTTCAAATGTTTATTCACTCATAAAGCCCAATGAACTTGCCCCATGGGTATATAGAGCTAGATTAGTGGGACTGATTTATGAAATACTAGACATATGAAAAAAAATTGTTAAAGCCTCTCACATGTCAAAGCTTAAAGGAACCATAATAAGCTTTCAAAGTATGGGTGTGGTGGCAAAGCTGGCGTAGAAGTTGCCTTAGTAAGTTGTGCCCATTTTCCATATCAATACTTCTCATTTCCATTTGTGTATTGTGATGGAATGGCTAATGGGTATGTGTGATGTACAAAAAAAAAGGCCTAGGAATATTTTTTTTATTAAAATTGCAGCAGCTACAAGGCATGAATCTAAATAGATATTGACAATGATAGTTAGGATTTCCTTAAAGCCTTCAAACCCAATTGATGTATATCTTGACATGTTCCATTTTGAGTGAATTCCAACATCTTGAAGATTTGCTTTTAAGGTCATATCTATGTCATGGACTCATGACAAGATGCATACCTACAATTTGTGTAGGGTTTGACGCATAAGTTTATGTTAATTTTAGGAATGCACTTGTAGGTTTATATCCTAATTTTTTTGTTTCGAAACACCCAATTTTTTTTCTTTTTTATTGAAATTTAGTGTACTATACATAATGAGATTCTATTTTCTTTAATGCAAGGTGGCAACACAACAACATTGTTTACATCAGTTGGAAAAATTGAATCCAAGTTGCTTGATATTACTATCATAGTTGCACATGTGTCCGAGACTTGGAATGAAAATGCCAAGTTTATCCAATGTTTGAATACCACCATTCTTGAGTTTATGCAACAAGTGCAAATGATGGGAATGGTGACAAAAAGTCCAAAGGTCGAAGGACAAACTTTGGCAGATGAAACCACAGATGAAACCAACCCATTTCATATGATGGAGCAAAAATTATTGCATTTTTAGAAGGGTAAAAATTTAGCCCAAGATTTTCATGTTAGTGGTGCACCAAAAGTTAATTCTAGAGATCAAATGAGCGGGGAGACACATATTGAAAGCAAAAACATGGGAATGGGAGATCAACAACCTAAACATTTAGGAGCTTTTGATTACAAAAGTTTAGCTAATCAAATGAATGTTTGGTCAATGTGATACTTTACATACGTTATGATTGCACTATTTCAAGCTTAAATGGTGCAATGATATTTATATTAGCTAAGTTACATGTAGGTGCTTGAAGTAGTCACCACTATACCAAGTAGTGAGGTATGTGCATGGAAGAACCTTAATTGTGTTCATTTGAAGGTAGTATATTGTCATGGCATTCCAAAAAAATGAATTTGCTTAAATTTCATGTGATTATATTGTAAGTGACTAATTTGAGCCAAACATTGCCATGTCATGTATGATTGTATAATGCATATAATAGATAAACAATCCCATATTTATTCACAAATGTTGAATTCTTTGCCATGTGGGTGATTACATCAAATTCTAGATAGTTTGGGAATTATTCAAGTTAATTCTACAATTAAAGAAGAAAGCAAGGGTTGTTTTTATGATGAAATAATTTTTTGTTGGTTGTGTGATTAGGTTATTAAGGTGGTCATTACACAACCGAGAGAAGTCCATGTGACTTTTCAAGCAATTCAAAAGCCTAACTCGACAAAAGGGTAATGATGTGATGATTCAGGTGGGTCAACATAACCTCAAAGTGCCAAATTTGTTTAATCAATGGCATTATGTTCCAATTCTTTAGATTCACCAAACATCTATTACATTGTAGTTATTGCAGCCAATTTTCAAAATTGTATATGTTGTGTTTACTTATGACACATATGCATAAGGTTTGTTAACCTCATTTTGATTCATTTATGCAAATGAAACTGAAGTTGCCATAGTATGCAAAAATTAGACCCCAAATAAAAGATTAGCCACCAACACTTTGAATGCATCAAACCAAGTATTATTTGGCCAACTTGAAACACCCTAAACCTTGTTTTACCTTAGGCTTTATGTATAAGTTGATTATTGGTGCAGTCAAAAACAACAATATAAGTTGAATGTTTTTAGTGTACCCACAACCATTATCAAATGAATAGTGGTCAAAACAATGTACCCTATTTAAACATGGTACATGATCATGATATGTTTGGTTTTATGTGGGTGGGAGAACAAGAAGCATAAAAAGCCAACAAGGGTAGAACCCCCTAAGCCTAGGTTTCAAGGAGGTACAACAACAACATAGGAATTGTGTTTGGAAACTTTAGTGTTGTGTAATGTGAGTTCAATCTAGATATGGATTGCATTAGATTTTATGATTTCTCAAAGAATCATATTTGTTATGTAAAACAAGATATTTCTAGTAGTATAATTTGTATTACATGACCTTGTGATGTGTTTGTGCAATTCACCCTAGGTGAGATGGCCTTCTTGTTGCATAAGTGTAAACCTGATGGAATGG
>Ga0209208_10002923_pt1 | contig 24564 bp, 27 predicted proteins | sample S1TSphfallax_3_FD_187694 | JGI IMG/M metagenome (GOLD analysis project Ga0209208, IMG submission 187694) | Host-associated microbial communities from peat moss isolated from Minnesota, USA - S1T2_Fd - Sphagnum fallax MG (SPAdes) (version 2) | ecosystem: Host-associated > Plants > Peat moss >...
CTCAAATGGCCGAAGACGGCCATTTGTCGAACCCAGCTTGTTTCATGTCGTGGGTTCGACCACTTCGCTGCTCGAACCCCTTTACCGTTCGGTAAACATTTTGCATTTTGGTGCGCCCGGCGGGATTACTCGGCGCTGCGCGCCTCGCCCCTCCGGGGTCGCCCTTCGGGCGCTCAAATGGCCGAAGACGGCCATTTGTCGAACCCAGCTTGTTTCATGTCGTGGGTTCGACCACTTCGCTGCTCGAACCCCTTTACCGTTCGGTAAACATTTTGCATTTTGGTGCGCCCGGCGGGATTCGAACCCACGACCCTCGGCTTCGGAGGCCGATACTCTATCCAGCTGAGCTACAGGCGCATTTACTTGGGGGCGCAGATAGTATCCGCCCACCTATCCAACGTCCACTTGCCAACAAAAACCGCCGGGATCACTCGCGCCATCGCGCTTGCCCCCTACCGGACCGCGTGAATCACGGCAGCACACGTTTCCGCGGAAATATAATAAGTTAAATTAGAAACCAAAGAGCGAAAGCTCGGTCGGAGGTGAGCCTCGAGAAGAGCGCGCGGTCGACCCCCGATCACGACCTCTGTCCAATGGTCGGACACAGATCCGCGAGTTCCCGCCAATACTGCCCATTCCAATACCGTCGCGCCGCCCCAGAGGGCGACGGCAGCACAAACAGGCCGGTAGTACCTTCTGTCTCCGGCATTCTTCCATACGACACTCGTCGACCGAGGAACTCCTCCGCCGCCCGCTTGCTCGTGAAAGCGACGATCCGTGGCCGGTACTGCCTGATGACGGCTCGCAGCCTTCCGGCATCGAAATGGGCGCGACAGAGATCGCTGTCACTGCCCGACACGTGTTTGGCCAAGTCGGTAAGACCCAAGTTATAGCGGGTAACGCTACGGAACTCATCCGGCAGCAGTCGGTGAGGTGTAAGACCCATGGCAAACAATGTATGCCAAAAGGCATTTCCCGGCCCGGCGTAGTACGCCCGGCGCGCCGCCGACGCGGTCCCGGGCGCCGTGCCGCAGAAAACGATGTTGAGATCCGCGGCCAATACGTCGGGCAGCACATTGTGGTCATGGCCATCGCCGCCGTTGCTTTGGCCCCTGCCTCGGACCTCGATCACGCGGGATACAGGATGATCTGCGTGCAACGGAACAAGGCAATGGTTTTCTGAGTTTCCCGATGGATGACGATGGCATCCCAAACCTGCGTACTCCTTCCACGATGCACGGCCCGAGCTTCGCTGACGATGGTGCCGTCCCGCGCCGTGCTCAGGTGATTCGACTTCAGTTCGGCGGTGGTAAACCCGCTCGCTCCCGCTGGCAAATTGGCAAAGCAGCCATAACCACAGCACGTGTCGGCCAGGGTGACGACGCAGCCCGCGTGGAGGAATCCGTTCGGCGCAATCAACTCATCGCGGATACGAAGTTCTGCGGTGACCTCGGAACCTTCCAGCCGCGTGAACACGAGGCCAACAAGCCCGGGAAACTTGCCCACTCCGCGCTGGTTGAGCATCTCCAGAGTGATCATCGATACCCTATTGTGCAAAGCGCCGGCTGACGCGGTCGACACCGACCAACAACAGCCCCAAGATGACAAAAACCACCAGGAGTCCCACCGCATTCACCAAAGTTTTCTCATAACCGATCAACGTCACGTCGATAAATCCGTACGGATAGCTGCCGATGATCGCTCCGCGCAACAGTACATAGATGAAATACGCCGTTGGGTAGACGCCCCACACCAAGGGATCACGCCAATTCAAGACACCGCTGCGCATGTAGGCGAACCAATAGATCAGGAAAAGAGCGGGCGTGAGATAGTGCAAGATATCGTCCGCCAACAGGTGCACTCCTTGCGGATTCCACAGGCCGCGTAGCAGGACTTGATAGGCCAGCGAGACGAACAGAATACTCGCAGCGATGCCCGCAACGACGAATGGTTCGGTCAGAAACTTGGCTGACTTCGATCGCGGCAACAACAGCGGAATCGCGAGTGCCAGGCTCACCAATAGGTTGGTGAGGATCGTAAAGTAGCCGAAAAACATCACCACTCCCTGCCACAGGGTCTGCCCCTCCGATACGGAACGCGTGAGCGACAAATAACATTGCAGGAGCAATCCGCTCGATGCCAAGATTGCGGCAGCCGCTCGGTAAAGCGACACGCTGCCGGCGCCAGGTGCGTGTCGATCGGCGCTCCTCATCCTAGTGTCTTCCATCGATTGCCGTCATCGCACAAGCCTCAAGGAACACCATCGAAAAAGTCGACGACGCCTGTTTCCAATGAGTACTCCGCGCCCACCACCAGCAGCCCGTCATGGTGGATCAGATGTTCGATGATTTCAGACCCATGGCGCAGATGGTTGACCGAGGCGCGAATGTTGGTTCGCACGGCCGCTGCGACCAAACCGTCCAAGTCGTGTTTGAGGTCAGTCTCCAACAATTCCTCGACAGACGGCCGGATCAAATCCACGATCGAGCGCAAGTTCCGCGACTGATTCTCCTTGGGCTGCTGCAGCTGCTGCAATGTAGCCCCGATGGAGCCGCAATTCGAGTGCCCCAAGACGACGACCAAGCGGGTGCCGAACTGCTCGGCCGCGAATTCCACGCTACCCACCTGTGACGGTGCGACGATGTTGCCGGCCACCCGGATGACGAACAAGTCGCCGAGCCCCTGATCGAACACGAGCTCCACGGGCACCCTCGAATCGGAGCATCCAAGAATTGCGGCGAAAGGCGCCTGGCCGGCTGCGAGTTCGCGACGACGGTCGCGGCCGGGAAGCGGCTCCGGGTTCCTGATGTCTGCGACGAAGCGACGATTGCCCTCCCGCAACAAGGCAAGGGACTCTGGTGCGGAAATCATCGCCGCATCTTAGTGTATTGCTCCCTTGCCGCGAGCCCTTGTTCGCGCGTCTTGATACCAAAGGCCGAGCGACATTGCGAACCACCAGGCGACGGCGAACCAAAAGACCCCGCCGTGCAGATAAAGACCCGACGACAGGACCGCTAGATCCAGAACGACGCATCCAAGCACGATGGACACCACCGCTGCCGCCGACAGGCTCATGTGGAAGGCTGCGCGAATGAACAGCGAATAGCCGAGAGCACCGACGCCGGAACAGAGTGACAGCAACAGCGCAGGGCGCAACGCGCCCCGCCAATCGGTGCCGAATCGTCCTGCCAGCAGGGCGATCGACACGGCTACCACGCTTTGAACCGCGGCGACGAGCACGAACACGCCGCAGAGCCGTGGAGCCGGCCGGCGGCGCAAGGTGAGCACGAGCGCCGCGCCATGCAAAGAACCATAGACGGCGCAAGAGCCGATGGGTCCCAACGCTTGAGTCCATTCGCCGGTCAACGATAGGACTCCCGCAAAGCAGGCCAACAGCACGAGGTGGCGCTCGTAATTTAGTAGTCCCATACTTACTTCCGTGAATGGCCGCGGGTCGTTATACTGCGGCCTCGTTAAGAATTTTTTCATATATTTTCAGCGAGTTACCGTGGCCACATCCGAATCGTCCGACACCCAATTCTTCAACACGTTCAGCTTGGTCCTCGGCGTTCTCATCTTCATCGCGATTTGTCTTTTTGCGTTGGCCCGCTCCATCGGCGAGAACACCCAGGGCGAGGAGGTGTTGCTCGAGCCGATGCACATCAAGGAAGTCGATCAAAATGTCGCTCCATTCGGCCAGGAAGCGGTTGCGGGTCAAGACAACTCGGCCCTACTGGCAGCGACGGCTCCCAAGGCGGAGGCGACCGCCTCGGACGTCCCGACGACGGGCGAACAGGCATTTACCAAGGTGTGCTCAGCCTGCCACGGCGCCGGCATCAATGGCGCACCGAAGGCGGGCGACCATGCTGCTTGGGCGGCGCGGATTGCCGAAGGCAAGGACACGCTCTACTCCCACGCGCTCAACGGCTACAAAGCGATGCCGGCGCGCGGCGGCACCACCTGGCCGGACGCAACGATACGTCTCGCGGTGGACTATATGGTTTCGCTCAGCAAGTAGTCGTTCGGACATTGTCGACTTCGCGGACATCTCTGCGCTCCCGGTCCAACACCCGGAAGTTTACCGCCTCAGCAACATGGCAAGCGCGAATCATCGGCTCCTCGGCGAGATCGGCGCATGTGGCCGCCAGCTTCAAAACACCGTGAAAGGCCCGCGCGGAAAGGCCCCAGCGGCGGATGGCGGCGCGTAGCAGCCCGCGCGCCTCGCGTTCGAGCGGGCAGCGGTGTTCGATCTCCGCCGGCATCAAGCGGGCATTGAGTTTTCCCTGACGCGCCACCTGCCTCAGGCGTGCGGCGGCGACGCGCGCGGCGACCGCCGTAGAGGATTCGGGGGATTCCTGCGCCATGCGCGAACTCAGCAATTGGTCAGGGTCCACCGCCGACAACTGGATGTGCATGTCGATTCGATCGAGCAGCGGACCGGACACGCGACTTCGGTAGCGGGCGACTTTGCCGGCGGAGCATCGACACCGTCCGCTGACATCGCCGGCGTAGCCACATGGGCACGGATTCATGGCGGCGATCAATTGAAACTGCGCTGGAAATTCATAGGCAAGTTTTGCTCGAGACAGCACCACCACCCCACTTTCCAGAGGCTCGCGTAACACTTCGAGCGCATTGCGTGCGAACTCCGGCAGCTCATCGAGGAACAGCACGCCACGATGCGCGAGAGACAGCTCCCCGGGCCGCATATTGCTCCCGCCAATGAGGGCGGCCACGGAGGCGGTGTGCTGTGGACTACGAAATGGCCGGCTGCAGTTGAGAGTCGGCCGACGGCCAGCCGCCGACTCGAGGCTCGCCACCTCGATCGCTTCAGCCGGGTCGAGTGGCGGCAGAAGTCCCGGCAGACGCTGCGCGAGCAGCGTCTTTCCGGCGCCGGGGGGCCCGATCATCAACAACCCATGGCCGCCGGCGGCTGCGATTTCCAAAGCTCGCTTGGCGCCCTCCTGGCCACGCACATCGGCGAGATCCGGCAAGGATGGGCGTTCTGCAGCGAAAGCACCGATGGCGAGAGGAAGCGGACGAATCCCGCACAGCGCTGCATGCACATCGCCCAGGCGAGAAGCCAGTTTGATCTTGGGGCTTGCCACGAGACCCGCCTCCAAGGCATTCGCGGCGGGCAGAATCAGTTCCGCTCCCGCCCGCGCACCCGCGAGCAGTGCCGGCAGCAGCTTGGAGGTTTCGCGCAGTTCACCTCCCAGCGCCAGCTCTCCATAGAATTCGCGCCCCGACACCGCATCCGCAGCAATCTGCCCGCTCGCCGCCAGAATGCCGATCGCGATCGGAAGGTCGAAACGACCGCCGTCTTTGGGTAGATCAGCGGGCGACAAACTGACGGTAATCCGCCCCGCTGGAAAGGAAAATCCCTCGTTGAACAACGCGGCGCGGACGCGCTCGCGGCTTTCCCGCACCACGGTCTCGGGCAGCCCAACCATGAAAAACGCCGGCAACCCGGTCCCGAGATGGACTTCCACACGCACCAACGGCGCCGCCAAGCCGATGGGAGCGCGGCTGAGGACGGTGCTGACCCGCGATTCCGTCATTGCCCGCCTGCAATCAAGGTCCGCTTGCACTGCCCGCCGTACCGCCGGGCGCCGTGGCGCCGAGCTTGGCCTCCAACTCCTTGATACGCGCCTCGAGTTCGGCCAACGAGGCGGCCGTGCGGGCGAGCAATGCGCTCTGCACGTCGAACTCCTGTCGGCTCACCAGATCGAGTTTGGCGAACTGCGCTTGCAGTACCGCTTTGATATTGCTTTCAACATCACGACCGAAGCTGCGTACCGATTCGGGAACGGTCTCGGCAAGTCGCTTCGCCAAGTCATCCAAGGCATTGGGATTCAGAAAACTCATTCGACACCTCCAAAACAGTTGGATTCGCACTCCGACAAGGCATTACCCCGGACTTGCCGCACCTTCTTAGTGCGAACTCGCCCGGGTTTACTCCGCAAGTCTTTGATCTACATAAGCCGCATTCTGGCATGGAAGCTGCATTACCATGATTGAATCGTACCCGGTTGTGGGTTCGGACGCGGCTCGGTTAAACGGCGCAAGCGGGGATAAATGCATGAAGCTCATCACCGCAGTCATCAAGCCGTTCAAATTGGATGAGGTGCGGCAGGCCGTTGCTGACATCGGAATCCAGGGTGTAACGGTCACCGAAGTCCATGGTTATGGGCTTCAGTCAAGGCACCCCGAGGTGTATCGCGGTGCTGAGTTCAGCGTCGATTTTCTGCCGAAGGCGAAAATTGAGCTGGCGGTGGACGATTCGATAGCGGAACAGGTGATGGAAGCAGTGTGTAACGTGGCTCGAACTGGCAAATCGGGTGATGGCAAAGTCTGGATCTTAGAGTTGGAACAAGCCTTACGAGTGCGGACCGGCGAAACCGGTCCGGATGCGATTTGAATCGAAGCGAACATGAACCCAAGACCTGTGACATTAGATCTGCGGATGAGGATTTCAGAGGCCTCGCCCGTCCTCGAGCGAGGCCAAAACTTCTGACGATTTAGGAGCATCTCGCGCCGGCAAGCCAGCCAACTCCCCCGTCGGTGCGATATCCCGGCGGCGCGGCTCTCCCAAAGAGATCCGCGCCGTTTTTTATATTCGCGCGCCCGACGCAAGACGCTAGCGGGTTATACATGAGTTCCTTTGAAATCTCCATGCTGTAATGCAGCAATAGGTCAAGCGGTTATGGGCCTGCTAAATTAACGTTCATCGTAGGAGTTGCCAGAATGAAAATGGTCGTCGCCATCATCAAACCCTTCAAACTCGATGACGTCAGGTCCGCTTTGGCGGAGGTCGGGGTTCAAGGCATTACCGTGACGGAGGTCAAGGGTTTTGGCCGGCAAAAGGGCCACACTGAGTTGTATCGAGGTGCGGAATACGTAGTCGACTTCTTGCCCAAGGTCAAACTCGAACTTGCGGTTGACGATGCCCAAGTCGACCGAGTGGTTGAGGCCATCATAGAGACGGCGCGAACCGGCAAAATCGGCGACGGCAAGATTTTTGTCTCCGAACTGGGGGCTGCCGTGAGAATTCGTACCGGCGAAGCGGGTTCCCGCGCCTTGTAGCCTTCAGAGTTCGAGGATGCCCATGAAACGCGTTCTGATATGCGCCCTGTTGATGGCCTGGTCGGGAATGTCATTGGCGGTGGTCTACAAGTGGGTGGACGCCAAGGGCGACGTCCATTACGGCGATCATCCGCCGGACGGCGTCAATGCCGAAGTCGTCGAAGGTTTGGGTGCCCATTCCCAGCGGGCGCAGGATACGCCGCCGGCCGCGGCAGCCGCTCCCGCGAAGCCCGCCGCCAAGCCGCCGCAGGATCCGAACGTCAAGCAGGCAGTGGATGCGGACGTCCAGGCAACTCGTGAAAAACAATGTGCCGATGCCCAGCAACGTTATCAACGGCTTATCAACGGTCGTAAAATCTACACCACCGGCGATGACGGCCAACGTCAATATTTGACTTCTGAGCAGATCGACGCCGCGCGGCTGGCCGCCAAGAGCGACGTCGATTCTTTGTGCAGCGACGCCTCCTAGCAGGCCGTCCGACTCATCCGCGGGACCGCCCAAGCTCAATCTTTGCCGCTTAGGCCGCAAAGCCTTAAGATTCCGCGCTCTTCAAACCTAGGGTTAAGGTGGCGTATGCAAACGGGCTTTGTTGGACTTGGGTCGATGGGGGCACACATGGCGCGCAATCTACACAAGGCCGGCTTGCTGACCGGCGTGTGGAACCGCACCGCCTCGAAAGCCGCGTCTCTCGCCGCTGAACTCAAGTGCCACGCCTTCAAGGACTTGGGCGAGCTCGCGGGTAACTGCGAAGCGGTCGTGATCTGCGTGTCGGCCGATGATGATTTACGCGCCGTGGTGGCGGGCCTCGACCAAGCCTTGAGTCCCAACATGATCGTGATCGACTGTTCCACGGTGGGAGCGGACACCGCTCGCGAACTGCATGCCCATCTGGCTGAAATCAATGTTGGTTTTCTCGATTGCCCCGTGAGCGGTGGAGTCGAGGGGGCCCGACTCGGAACCCTCGCGATCATGGCCGGCGGCGACGAAGCAGTTTTCGAACGCGCCCGAGGAATCCTCGAGAAGCTCGGCAAGACCATCACCTACTTCGGTCCGAGTGGTGCTGGTCAGGCCGCCAAAGCCACCAATCAAATCATGTGTGCCGGCATCATTCAGGCGGTGGGCGAGGCCATGGCCTTCGCCCGGGCCGAGGGCTTGCCACTCGATCGCCTCATCGAGACATTGGGCCAGGGTGCGGGCTCCAGCTGGTACTTCGTCAACCGCGCGCCCTACATGGCAAGAAACGAGTTCCCCGCCGGTTTTCGCGTCCGGCTGCATGCCAAGGATCTCAAGATCTGCCGTGAGATGGCGGCCAAACACGGCGCTGTGCTGCCGGTGGTCGAGTCCACCTTGCAGGAATATGACACATTGACCGAGCGCGGATTTGCCGACGAGGACATCTCGTCGATTTACCGGTTGAAGTCGGCATTGTTCCCGGAGTCGACATGAGTGACGACTCCAGCGCGCCGCTGCGCATTGCCACCCGCAAGAGCCCATTGGCGCTTTGGCAGGCCGAACACGTGGCCGCCCTGCTGCGGCAGGCCCATCCCGGTCTCGCCGTCGAGCTCGTGCCGATCTCCACCAAGGGGGACCGTATCCAGGACCGAAGCTTGGCGGCCATTGGCGGCAAGGGACTGTTCATCAAGGAACTCGAAGTCGCCATCGAAGAAGGCCGCGCCGATATCGCGGTCCATTCGATGAAAGACGTGCCGAGTGAACTGCCTGCAGGCTTCCAGATCGCGGCGGTGCTGCCGCGCGCGGACCCGCGCGACGCCTTCCTGTCGCCCAAGGCGGGCCACATCACCGATCTACCCGAGGGTGCGCGTGTCGGCACCTCGAGCCTGCGCCGGCAGGCACAGCTCCTGGCCACGCGCCCTGATCTCAAGGTTTCGGCCCTGCGCGGCAACGTCGACACTCGCCTGCGGCGGCTCGATGAGGGTGACTTGGACGCCATCATCCTCGCCTGTGCCGGCCTTGTTCGCATGGGGTGGGAAGCGCGGATCACGGCACGGCTGGACCCTCACGACTGCCTTCCGGCGGTGAGCCAGGGAATCATCGGCATCGAGTGTCTCGACGAAGCAGCGCACACCCGCGCGCTGCTCACCGTCTTGAACCATGAATTGACACGGGTGGCGATGGATGCCGAGCGTGCATTTGCAAGACGTCTTGGCGGCAGCTGCCAGTCACCGATCGCCGCCTATGCGCTGGTCGATGGCGATAGCCTGAGGCTCGAGGGCTTGGTCGCGGAGCCCGACGGTTCACGGCTGCTGCGCGATGCCATGTCCGGACCGGTCGGCCAATCAGGGACTCTCGGCGAACGCCTTGCCGATCGCCTTCTCGCCGCCGGCGCCGCGCCATTGCTCGAGCGACTGCGCGCCGATTGATGGCCGTATTGTCAGGCGTTGGAGTTCTGGTCACCCGCCCGGAGCCGCAATCGCTGCCGCTATGCCGGCTGTTCGAGGGCCTCGGCGCCACGACGGTGCGATTTCCCGCCATTGACATCAAACCCTGCGGCAGTGCGCAGGAATTTGCCCGTCTGACCGAACCCGGCGACCGATTTGATCTCATCGTGTTCACGAGCGCCAACGCCGTGCGCTTCGGACGGGACATCCTGCGCGGCACCCCCGGTGCGACCTTGTCGGCGATTGGTCCAGCCACGGCACGGGCGCTGGAAGACTTCGGTCACCGCGTTTCGGTGGTGCCTGAAGGCGGTTTCGATTCCGAAAGCCTGCTGCGCCATCCGATGCTCACCAACCTCGAAGGCAGGCGGGTGTTGATCGTCAAAGGGATGCACGGCCGCGAGCTTCTCGCCGCCGAAATTGCCCGTCGCGGCGCGCAGCTCACCCAGGTAGAGGTGTACCGGCGCGAATGGGCCTCTCACGATGCAGCCGACATCGCTGCGGTGGAGACACGCGTATCAGCCGGCGAATTGCAATTCATCACCGCGACCAGCGCCGACATCGGCGCCGGCCTGCTCGCGACCGCCACCCCCGGCCTGCGCAGCTCCCTCGACCGATTGCATTGGTTGGTGCCCGGAGCCCGCGTAGCCGCCGCGCTGCGCGAACAGGGGGTGCTCGGCCCCATCGTCCAGGCCCGATCGGCCGAGGATCACGATTTGGTCGAGGCAGTCGTCCGCTTCAAGACGCAGACCCCTGTCTCGAGTATTCCCCAAACAGGCGCCTAGGGATCCTTCGCATAGTCGAACGAGTCAACAAAGAGCCGCGCCGGATCCGCGCCGTCGCGAATGAATTCCCGATTCACGGCATCGATCATTTCAGGAGGACCACTGGCATAAATGTCGGGCACATCGAGCGGTACGGCCTCGCTTCGCACTGCTTCATGGACCCAGCCGGTGAGCCCGTTCCAAGCAGCATCCGGCTCCGATAACACGGGTCGATAGGAAAAATTCGGGTGACACCGCGCGAGTGCCTCGAGTTCAACGTGAGCATATAGATCGCGCTGTGTGCGCACCCCCCAATACAGCGTCATCTCACGCCCCAGACGGTTGTGAAGGACATGCCGCACGATGCTCTTGAGCGGCGCCAAGCCGGTACCCCCGCCGACCAGCAACATCGGTGCTGCGCTGTCACTCCGATAGCCGAAGTGTCCCAACGGCCCTTCGATGGTGATGAGCGCGTGGAGCGGATCCTGGGTGAACAGTCCATCCGTAAACGCGCCTCCAGCCACTCGCCGGATGTGCAATTCGAGCGGCCGCGCATCATGCGGCGGCGAAGCGATCGAGAAACTGCGGCGGCGTCCTCCCGGGAGGAGGATGTCGACGTATTGCCCCGCTTCGAAGCTGAAGATTTCCGCCGGCGGCAGCCGCAGGAATATGCCGAGGACGTCTTCGGACCAACGTTCGACCCGTTCGATGCGGCTCGGCAATCGTTTCACCGCCGACTGCCCCGCCGGCCAGACCTCGATCGTTTCGATCGACAGATCCGTCAGGGCACGAGCCTGACACAACAGCACGAAGCCCTCGGCGATTTGCTCGGCCGACAAACCCAACGGCGTACCGCGAGGATAGGTCACCTCGCCACTTCGCAACCGCGTCCGGCACGCGCCGCAATTGCCTACCTTGCAGCCCTGCGGCAGGTTGAGCCCTGTCTCGCGTGCGGCTTCGAGCAACGATTGGTCCGGAGCCACACTGAAACCGCGATCGGAGTTGGCTAAACTGACATGCACCGCCTTTCCTCCAAGCGAGCACCATAGCATGCACTCGGTTTCCATCATCGGTTGCGGCTATACCGGCCTCAGGCTCGCGCGCCGCTGGCGGCAGCTTGAAGTGCCGGTGCGCGGCTTTGCGACCCGGCCTCAGAGCCTCGCCGACATCGCCGCCGCAGGGGCCACCGCACAGGTTCTCAACCTGGATGTGGCGCCGGCACGCTCGGACTTGCCGCCGGCGCGCCTTCGTTTCCACGATGAATTGGTCTATTACGCCGTTCCGCCGGCGCCGGCAGGCACTCGTGATACACGATTGGAACGCTTGTTCGAGATCATGGATGGCGACCCGCGACGGTTCGTGTATCTCAGCACCACCGGCGTTTACGGCGACCATGGTGGCGGCGCGGTGGACGAGGACACGCCGCCCTCGCCTCGATCGCAACGCGCCGAACGCCGGCTTGCTGCCGAATTGAGCTTGCGTCGCTGGGCCGGGGCGCGGGCGGTCTCCTGGTGCATTTTGCGCGTTCCCGGCATCTACGGTCCCGGACGGCTCCCCTTGGAAAGGCTCAAGCGAGGCGAGCCGGCGATCGATCCCGCCGAGGCCAGCCCAAGCAACAGAATTCATGTGGACGATCTGGTGACGGTCTGCATTGCCGCCGGCCTGTCGCCGCGCGCCGATGGACGCATCTACAACGTCACCGACGGCAGCGATGACAGCCAGACCGCCTATCTGCAGCGCGTGGCCCGCATCACCGGCTTGCCCCCACCCCCGCTCGTCAGCCGGAGCGAAGTGCAACGCATTTCATCGCCGATGGCGTGGTCCTTCTTGAGCGAATCCCGCCGCGCTCTGAATCAACGCATGCTGGATGAACTCAGTGTCGTGCTCGAATACCGCGACTTGGATGCCGGCATCCGGGCGAGTCTCTAGTCGGCGCATTCTAGGGCTGGCTGCGTTTGCTCAAGAGCCAATCACCGATGGGCTTCCACTGGACCCAGTCCGGCGTTGCCAGATATTCCGGCAACTCCAGCACGCCCATGCCGCGAGCATAGGCGCGAACATAGTTCTGCGCCTCGCGCAAACTGCCGAGGTACGGGACCTTGAGCTTGCCAAGATAGGCGTCGAGTTCTTCGAAGATCCGCGTGTTCTCCCGTACCCGGTTCGCAATCAACCCGAGGCGCGCTTGTTTGCGGGACACCTTGCCGATCTCGAGGAGTTCATTCATGAAGTGTGCGCAGGCGTTCATGTCGATGCTCGACGGCAGCACCGGTATCAGGATCGTTTCCGCCCGCCGGACGAGTTCATTGAGTTCCAGGCCGCGCACCCGGGCGGGAGCATCGATAATCAACACCTCGGTGGAGCGCGGCACGTTGCGCAAGCCCTCGTCAAAGGCGGCGACACCGCTGATCGCGGGCAACTCAGCGGGTCGGTGGGTGAGCCAATCGAGACTCGATCGCTGCGGGTCGTAATCGGCGATGCAGACGCTCCGTCCCTGCTTGGCAAAATAAACGGCGCAATTCGTGGATAAGGTGCTCTTGCCGCATCCGCCCTTTGCGTTCAAGACCATGATATGGCGCATTCGGCTACTCCCCCTTCAGCCCGCTAAAATAAAACTCGAACGCGTATTGCGCAACCCCTCAAGCCCAATGATCGGGTTCCGGTAGTGTTATGATCAATGCTTATGCGCATCGAGTTCTGGAAGATGCAGGGATTGGGGAACGACTTCATCGTTTTCGATGCCCCTCGGGGTGCCGGCGCGGCGGCCATCAACCCAGACACAGTGCGTGCACTCGGTGATCGTCACACCGGCATCGGTTTCGATCAGGCCCTCATGCTGGAGCCACCCCGCGATTCGCAGACACGGATCTTCTATCGGATCTTCAATTCCGATGGCAGCGAGGTGGAACAATGCGGCAACGGCGCACGCTGTGTGGCCGCGCTGCTGTACTCCCGGCACCCGGAGCTGGGACGCGAATTGACGCTTGACAGCGCCGGCGGCATCGTCCGGGCCCGGATCCAAATTGACGGGTCGGTGGCGGTGGACATGGGTGTTCCAAATTTCGAACCCTGCGCCCTGCCGATGAAGGCTGCTTCGATGAGGCCCACCTACGCGCTTGAAGTCGAGGGCAGCGTCGTCGAATTCAGTGCCGTATCGATGGGTAATCCCCATGCCGTTCTGTTCGTGCCCGACGTGACGACCGCCCCCGTCGAGCGTTTGGGGCCCGCCATCGAAAGCCATCCATGGTTTGCGAAGCGCACAAACGTGGGATTCATGCAGATCTTGGATCGCACCGAGATCCACCTTCGGGTTTTCGAACGCGGGGTCGGTGAAACCCGCGCCTGTGGCACGGGAGCCTGCGCCGCAGTGGCGGTTGGCGGCTTGCGTGGGCTGCTTGATGCCGAGGTGCGAGTACACTTGCCGGGCGGAACGGCGCTGGTGAGCTGGGCCGGTCCAGGGAAGTCGATCTGGCTGACCGGGCCGGCCGTCAGCGTATTTTCCGGATCCATCGACATTTAACGCGGCGTATGGAGTTAGATTGATGACAACGAATCAGGCACGCGATACGAAAAAGAACGCTCTCGACGACGCGAGTGTCGGCGAATACCTGCAGACCTTTCCCGACTTCTTCGAGCGCAATGGTTCCTTGCTCGCCAAATTGCGCCTGCCGCATCTGCGCGATGCCGGTGCCACGGTGAGCCTGGTGGAGAGACAGGTCGAGGTCCTCCGGGAGCGCAATCAATCGCTCGAGCGCAAATTGAAGGAACTGGTGGATGTGGCCCGCGCGAACGACGCACTGGCAGACCGGATCCACCGGTTGAGCCAACGCCTGATAAGGGCAGGCACCCTCCAAGCGACGATCAACGCGGTCGAGACCTCGTTGCGCGAGGATTTCGGCGCCATGCATTCCGTGCTGGTGTTGTTTCTCGAAGAAGCCAAGCCGCTCGACGTCGGCCGCTTCCTCAGAACCGATGACCTCGACAGCGACGATATCAAGACCTTCGACTCGCTTCTGCAGGCCGGCAAGCCGCGATGTGGACAGATCCGCGATGCCCAACGGGATTATCTGTTCGGCAAGGATTCGATTGAAATCGGTTCCGTTGCCCTGACGCCCTTGGGCCCGAAAGGGGCCTTCGGCATCCTCGCCATTGGCGCGAGCGATGCGGATCGATTCCATCCAGCCATGAGTACCGAGTTCCTGTCGCGGATCGGCGAACTCGTAACGTACGCACTGATTCGCTGATCTCGCACCGGTGACCGCTGAACAGCGCACCTGGATCGAGCGGTTCATGGCCCATTTGACACTCGAGCGGCGCGTCAGCGCGCACACCGGCCAGGCGTATCGCCGTGATCTTGAGCGACTGGCGATATTTTGTGAGCGCCGCGGGATCACCGCCTGGAACACTCTCGACAACCGACAACTGCGCGCCTTTGCGGCCGCTGAACACTTGGGCGGCCTCGCGCCGCGCAGCATTCAACGGCGCCTTTCCGCTGTTCGGACCTTTTTTGGATTCATGCAGCGTGAGGGGGCGGCCGCACAAAACCCGGCATACGAAGTGCGTGCACCAAAATCGAGGAAGCGCTTGCCGACCACCTTGGACGCAGACCAGATGGGCCGTCTCTTGGACGGGCGTGCGCTCGAGATGCTGGCCGTGCGCGACAAGGCCATCATGGAGCTGTTCTATTCGTCCGGACTGCGCTTGAGCGAACTCGTGGGCTTGAAATTGGCTGCGGTCGACCTCGCCGACCGTACCGTGCGGGTGGACGGCAAGGGCGGGAAGACGCGGATCGTACCGGTCGGTCGACAGGCGGCGGCCGCGCTCGAAGCATGGTTCAAAGAGCGCGCTGCGTTGCCCGTTCCGATCCAAGGTGCGGTTTTCGTCAGCCGCAGCGGTCGAGCCCTGACCCCGCGCGCGGTGCAGCTCCGCGTGACGGCGTGGGCTCGCCGCATGGGACTGCCGGTCCGCATGCATCCGCACATGTTCCGACACTCCTTTGCGTCGCACTTGCTGGAGTCCAGCGCCGATCTGCGCGGGGTGCAGGAATTACTCGGGCATGCCGACATCAGCACCACCCAAATCTACACCCACCTGGACTTTCAGCATCTGGCCAAGGTCTACGATGCCGCACATCCGCGCGCCCGGCGGCGCAAGGCATGAGAGCCCGGCTCCGCACGCCTTGAAAGGGGCCGCATCCGCCCCACATCAACGGGGCTCATGAATCACGATCCAGAGCGCATTTACGGGACCACCATTCTCGCCGTTCGGCGCAATGGCAGGGTCGCCGTGGGTGGAGACGGACAGGTCACCCTCGGCCAAAGCGTCATGAAAGGCAATGCGCGCAAGGTGCGTCGCTTGTATGGCGACAAGGTGTTGGCAGGTTTTGCCGGCGGCACCGCTGACGCATTTACCCTGTTTGAGCGCTTTGAAGGGAAACTCGAGAAGTTCGGCAATTTGACGCGCGCCGCCATCGAATTGGCCAAGGACTGGCGCAGTGATCGGAGCTTGCGGCGGCTCGAAGCGCTGCTTTGCGTCGCTGATTCATCCAGCACCTATGTCATCTCCGGAACCGGCGATGTGATCGAACCGGAGCACGATCTCATCGCCATCGGCTCGGGCGGGGGCTATGCGCAGGCCGCAGCCCTGGCGCTGTTACGGTCGAGCGAACTCGCGGCGCGCGAAATCGTCGAACGCTCGCTCAATATCGCCGCCGACATCTGCATCTATACCAACCGCAATTTGACGATCGAGGAGCTGTAAAGCCGCATGTCGCAGATGACACCCCGCGAAATCGTCGAAGAATTGGATAAGCACATCGTGGGCCAAAAGGCTGCGAAGCGTGCGGTTGCCATCGCTCTGCGCAATCGATGGCGGCGCCAACAGGTGGCGCTGAGCTTGCGCCCCGAAATCACCCCGAAGAACATTTTGATGATTGGCCCAACGGGGGTGGGTAAGACGGAGATCGCCCGTCGACTCGCACGTCTCGCGAAGGCGCCCTTCATCAAGGTGGAAGCCACCAAATTCACTGAAGTGGGCTATGTAGGCCGCGAAGTTGATTCGATCGTGCGCGACCTCGTCGATATTTCCGTCAAAATGACCCGCGAAGAGGAAGTGACGAAAGTGCGTCATCGAGCCGCCGACGCGGCCGAGGATAGGGTGCTCGATGCGCTGCTGCCTCGGGCCGGCGCCGGCTTTACCGCGGACTCACCGCCACGCGATGGCGACACTCGTCAGCGCTTTCGAAAAATGCTGCGCGAAGGCGAACTCGATGAGCGCGAAATAGAAATCGAAGTGCGCGCCGCGCCGGTCGGCGTGGAAATCATGGCGCCTCCCGGGATGGAGGAGATGACTCAGCAGTTGCAGAGCATGTTCCAGAACTTGGGCGGCGGGCGCAGCCGTCAACGCAAGCTGAAGATCAAGGATGCACTGAAACTGCTGATCGACGAAGAAGCCGGCAAACTCATCAACGAGGAGGAACTCAAGGCCCGGGCGGTGGAGAACGCGGAACAGAACGGCATCGTGTTCATCGACGAGATCGACAAGATCGCCCGTCGCCAGGAGACCACGGGTGCGGACGTGTCCCGCGAAGGCGTCCAGCGCGATCTCCTCCCCTTGGTCGAAGGCTGCACGGTGAACACGAAGTACGGTTCGGTGAAGACCGATCACGTGCTCTTTATTGCCTCCGGCGCCTTTCACATGTCGAAGCCATCCGATCTGATACCGGAGTTGCAGGGTCGTTTGCCGATCCGCGTGGAACTCGAACCGCTCTTGGTGCAGGACTTCGTACGCATCCTCACCGAACCCGATGCGTCGTTATGCCGCCAATATTCGGCGCTGCTCGCCACCGAGGGAGTGGTTCTGGAGTTTGACGCCTCCGGTGTCCAACGTCTGGCCGAGGTCGCCTTCGAGGTCAATGAACGCACCGAGAACATCGGCGCCCGTCGGCTGCACACGGTCATGGAACGCCTGCTGGAAGGCGTCTCGTTCGACGCCGCTGACCGCAACGGCACTCACGTGCTGGTGGATCGTGCCTATGTCGAGGGCAATCTCGGCGAACTGTCGCGCGATCAGGATCTATCGCGCTACATCCTTTGACGCGGAAGGTCTTGCCCCAACCTGTTGAAATCAAGCTGCGCACCGCCTCGCGGATGCTCGAGGTGGCTTTCGACGACGGCTCTTGCTATCAGCTTTCCTTCGAATACTTGCGGGTATTCTCGCCATCCGCCGAAGTGCGTGGGCATGGGAGTGGCGAGGGGGTGCTGCAGACCGGGAAACACGAGGTGAACATCACCGGAGTCGAGCCGATCGGCAACTACGCAGTCCGGCTGGTATTCGATGACGGCCACAGCACCGGCCTTTTTTCCTGGAACCTGCTGTTCGAACTCGGGCGGGATGCCTCGGCCAATTGGTCACGATATCTGGAACGCTGCGAGGCGGCCGGCATCAAGCGACCTGCATAGGGATGGAACGTCCCAGTCGGCTACAATGGCGCTCCCACAAGGAGCGTCATGAACAATCCCGATCCCACCGTTGATTTTGGCTTCGAAAAGGTTGCCTGGGCTGATAAGGCCCGGCGGGTCCGCTCAGTGTTCGAATCGGTTGCCGGCAAGTACGACGTGATGAACGACCTCATGTCATTCGGCACACATCGTCTCTGGAAGCAATTCACGCTCTCGTTGACGGGCCTGCGCCCTAAACAACGGGCGCTCGATGTCGCCGGAGGCACCGGCGACCTGGCTCTCGGGATGCTGCGCCAGGTGGGCAAGAACGGCCATGTGGTGCTGTCGGACATCAACTCGCAAATGCTGGACCGGGGCCGCGATCGGCTGCTCGATGCAGGCTGGGTCGGCAACGTCGATTGCCTGGTGGCGGACGCGGAACGCCTGCCTTTCGAGGCCAACTCCTTCGACTGTGTGACCATCGGTTTTGGACTGCGCAACGTCACCGACAAGCCGGCCGCCTTGCGCTCGATGCATCGTGTGCTGCGTCCGGGCGGGCAGTTGCTCGTGCTCGAATTCTCGACCCCGGTGAGCCCGGGACTCAAGCGGATCTACGACACCTATTCCTTCAATGTCCTACCCCTGCTCGGACGGGTGGTTGCCGGGGACGCGGATAGCTACCGCTATCTCGCCGAATCCATACGGATGCATCCGAATCAGGAAACCATGCTCGAGATGCTGCGCACGGCCGGCTTCGCCGAGGTGAGGTACCATAATTTGAGCGGTGGAATCGTCGCCCTGCATCGCGGCTACAAGATCTGACATGGCGGCAATCCCAGCATGGCTGGCGGCCCTCGAGGCACTGCTCAATCGCGGGATTCAATCCTCCCCACAGGGCACGGTCCTGGCGCGGCGACTCGAGGCGACTTCATTGCGGCTGGAGGTCAACGCTTTCCCCAAGATCCGGGCCGCAGTCATGGGTGGTCGCCTGCTGCTGGCAACGGTCCCCTCCGCCGATGACCCCACGGTGCAACCGGCCGACGCCTCCATCACGGGATCGCTCTGGGCGCTGCTGCGGCTGGCGGGCGGAAAGGGCCGGGGACAAGATGTGCGCCGATCCAAGGGAGTGCCCGGGGATGGGCAGGGGCGCGGCGATGCCGAGGTGCACGGCGATGCGGAGATTGCCAACCTCTACCGCCAGCTGTTGACCTCGGCGCAGCCGGATTGGGAAGAAGAGTTGTCGGGGATCGTCGGCGACATGGCGGCTCGACGCCTGTCACGCTTGTCCGCCGGCGCCCGTGACTGGGCACGCCGCACGCGCGCCACCGCGGCCGACAACATCGCGGAATACCTGGAGGAAGAAATCCGACTCTTGGCGACCAGGCCCGAGCTCGAGGAATTTTTGAAAGGCGTCGACGAGATCCGTGAGACGGCCGCGCGTGTCGATGCACGCCTCCGGCTGCTCGAGCAGTGGCACAAGGGCGGTTCTTGATGCGCCTCAAGGTACTTGGGCGGCTGTTGACGATACAACGCGCACTGGTGCGGCATGGCTTGGATGACTTCATCCGCGCGACCCACTTGTACCGACCGTTCCGCTTTTTGTTCTACCTTTCGCCGTGGACCTGGTTTCAACGCAGTGCCGGCGCGAGCCGCGGTGCGCGACTGCGTCTCGCGCTCGAGGAATTGGGACCCATTTTCATCAAGTTCGGCCAAGCGCTGTCGACGCGGCGCGACTTGATTCCGATCGACATCGCGGACGAACTCGCGAAGCTTCAGGATCGGGTACCGCCCTTCAGCAGCGCACTTGCCATCGCGACCATCGAAGCCGCGCTCGGCGCCAAGCTCGACGACGTGTTCTCGCGTTTCGAGCCCGAGGCGATGGCGGCCGCCTCGATCGCGCAGGTCCACGGGGCGACGCTGCGCACCGGCCAGGACGTCGTCATCAAGATTCTGCGGCCCGGGATGCACGAGGTCATCGATCAGGACCTCGCGGTCATGGAACTGATGGCGAGGCTCGCCAACGACTACTGGGTGGAAGCGCGCCGGCTCCGGCCGATCGAGATCGTCGCGGAATATCGCAAGACGATAATCGATGAGTTGGATCTCATGCGCGAGGCGGCCAACGGGGCGCAACTGAAACGCAACTTCACCGGCTCGAATCTGCTCTACGTGCCGACGGTCTATTGGGACTATTGCCGGACCAATGTGCTGGTGATGGAGCGGATCCACGGTGTCATCGTCAATCACATGGACGAATTGCGCGCGCGCGGCACGAACATCGCGAAGCTCGCCGAAATGGGTGTGGAGATTTTCTTCACGCAGGTTTTCCGTCACAACTTCTTTCATGCCGACATGCATCCCGGCAACATCTTCGTGCTGGTCGACGACCCGGAGAATCCGCGTTACGCTGCGGTGGATTTTGGCATCGTCGGCACCCTCCAGCCGCGCGATCAGCATTATCTCGCGGCCAATTTCCTCGCCTTCTTCGATCGGGACTACGGACGGGTGGCGGCCTTGCACGTCGAATCGGGCTGGGTTCCACCCGGTACCCGGGTCGATGAGCTGGAATCGGCCGTACGCACCGTCTGCGAACCGATTTTCAACAAACCGCTGAAGGAAATTTCGTTCGCCCAGGTGCTGCTGCGCTTGTTCGAAACGGCGCGCCGCTTCGACATGACCATTCAACCGCAGTTGGTGCTATTGCAGAAGACTCTGCTCAACATCGAGGGGCTGGGCCGGGAGCTGTATCCGGAACTCGACCTGTGGAAGACCGCTCAGCCCATCCTGCGCATCTGGATGCGCGAACGGATGAGTCCGCGGGCGGTGCTGCGCGGGCTGCGAATCCACCTACCCGATACCATCGAGGCATTGAAGCAGGTTCCACAACTGTTCCAGACGGCCGTGCGCGAAGCCTCCGAGGGACGTTTTCGCATGAAGGTCGACGCCCCCGCCTTGGACGAGTTGCAGGACGAGCTGCGCCGCGTCAGTGACCGCACCGATGCGGCGATCGCAGCCGCCGTGCTCTGGGTTGGCGGGCTCGTCTGGCTGGCGGTCGCGAACCACTATCCATGGATCGGCTGGGTCCAGATCGGCGGTGCCTGCGTCTTGCTGATTCGCTATCGGTCCCGGGGGCTCGGCCGGGAATGAGAATACAGGTCGACAGCTCCACCAGCTATCGTGGCCGAAATGCGCGGCCGAACTGGGTGGCGTTGTTCGTCTTCATTGTGGTCGCGCTCGCCAGCGGCGCCGTCGGCGCGCTGTTCTCACCGGGCGTCGCTACGCCGGGCGTCGTTACGCCGCGCGTCGCCTCGCCCGGTATCGCTGCGCCGGGCGTCGCCCACGACCCGGCGGGCCGAGGCATTAGTGTGAGTACGGCCAATCCCGCTGGCGTTTCGACGTCCGCGTGGTACGCCGGTCTTCGCAAGCCGGCATGGACTCCGCCCAATAGTTGGTTTGGTCCCATCTGGACGATCCTCTTTGTGTTGATGGGCAGCGCGGCATGGTTGGTTTGGAGCGAGCGCTACCATCCGCGGCGCCGTGCGGCTCTCCTCTGCTATGCCATCCAGCTGGTCATCAACGCCCTCTGGGCACCCGCGTTCTTCGGCGCCCAGAGCATCGGGGCCGGTCTTTTCTTGATTGTCGCCTTGTGGCTGGCGCTGGTGTGGACCCTGCGCGAGTTCGCTCAAGTTCGCGCCGCTGCGGCCTGGCTGCTGGTGCCTTATCTGGTTTGGGTGAGTCTGGCGCTGGCATTGAATTGGAGCATTTGGCGGAACAACCTGTAAGACTTACACGGGGAGCACTCGAGGCTCGCCGCGCGCCCGCGCAAGCTTTCTCGCAATAACCGCAGCCCGCCCCCCGCTGGCCTTCATTGGCCGGCAATACCGGTTTCGTTCGCCATGTGGCACAGAAGCTGCACCTGTCAGCCGAAGACCCCCGTTTCCCCCGCTTTGACGAGGTGTGTTTGAAGTATTTCCGCTCGCGCATCGCCACCCAGGCGCTGCTTCGGGACCTTGTCACTGTCAGTGAACCGGTGGATGCAGAGATCTTCAGCGTCGGGCGACTCGAGTCGTATGCGGCCACTCTCGCCACGACGCAACAAGTCTCCTTGATCAATACCACTGCCGTGTCACTCCATGCACGGCTCCGCGTCAACTCCGGCATGCTTGCCAGCGCACATCAATCGTTGTTGGCCGGCATTCGCGCGTCCAATAATGTGACGCCGGCAGCCGACTGGTTGGTCGACAATTACTACATCGTCGATGAACACATCCGCGCGATTCGTCGTGACCTGCCGACAGGTTATTACCGTCAGCTTCCCAAGCTCGCCAGCGGACCCTTGAAAGGATTTCCACGCGTGTACGGTATGACCTGGGCCGTGATCGCGCACACCGACAACCGCTTCGAACTGGAAACGCTGTATCGCTTCTGTTGTGCCTATCAGCAGGTGCAGCCCCTGACGATCGGTGAGCTTTGGGCCATCGCGATCAGCCTGCGCGTCGTGCTGATCGACAACCTGAGCCGGCTCGCCGCGGGAATCGTGTACCGGCTGGAATTGCGCGAGAAGGCCAATGCGCTTGCCGATACCGTCATGGCGGATGCGGGCAATCCGGTGCCGGTGTCCGCTGATCTGCACGAGGTGAAGGGCGATCCGCTGCCCGATGCGTTTGCCGCCCAGCTTTTCCAGCGCCTGCGGGATCAAGATCCGGCGACCACACCGACGCTCGCATGGCTGCATGCAGCCTTGGCGGCGCGGCACACGAACGCGGACGACATCGTGCACAGCGAACACCAACGCCAGGGCGCGGTGAACGTCAGCGTGCGCAACATCATTACCAGCTTGCGGCTCATTTCATCGGTGGATTGGGCCAAATTTTTCGAAAGTGTCAGCTTGGTGGATGAGTACCTGCGCCAGGAGACCGCTTACGCGAGCTTCGATTTCACCACCCGCGACCTGTACCGGCACGCCATCGAAGACCTTGCGCGCTTCTCGGGGCATGGCGAACTCGACGTCGCACGCGCGGCCGTGGCCGCAGCCGGCCGCGCCGCCGCCGATCAACCGAATCTCGCCGCGAATCTGGCGTCGCCGCGGGCCTACGAACCCGGCTTCTACCTGATTGCCGATGGCCGTCCCGCGCTTGAGCGTGAACTTGGCTTTCGCACTCCCTGGCATCAACATCTCGCCCGGCTGACCCGCGCCGCAGGAGTGCCCGGTTATGCCGGCGCCATCGTCCTGTTGAGCGGCGCTGCCACCGGCGCCTGGACCCTCATCGCCGGCGCACCGGACGTCGGGGCTTTGCCGGCAGTACTCGTCTGTGTTTTCGCCACGATGGCGGCTTCCGAAGCCGCGGTGACCGTGGTGAATCTTTGGGTGACTCACTTTTGCCGGCCTCGTCCGCTGCCGGGACTTGAGCTTGTCGACGGCGTCCCCGCAGAATTACGGACCCTGATCGTGCTGCCCGTGCTCTTGTCGAGTATGTCGGACATCGATGCGCACTTGCAGAGCCTCGAGGTGCATTATCTCGCCACGCAGGATGGCGACATCCGCTTCGCGCTGGTGAGCGATTGGCGCGACGCCGAGTCCGAAAGCACCGCTGACGATGCCGCACTGCTGGCTGCCGCGGTGGCCGGGATCGCCCGTTTGAATCACCACCATGGCAACATCCTCGGAGAAGACCGATTCCTGCTGTTGCATCGGCGACGGCAGTGGAATCCTCAGGAAGGGCGCTGGATGGGTTGGGAACGCAAGCGCGGCAAGTTGCATGAGCTCAACCGTTTATTGCAAGGCGCGACGGACACCAGTTTCGTTGCCGCCGACAGGACACCGCCCCGCGTGCCCGCCGGCGTCAAGTACGTCTTGAGCCTCGATGCCGACACACGCCTGCCGCGAGGCGCCGCCCTGACGTTGATCGGCAAGATGGCGCACCCTTTGAATCGAGCGCTGATCGATCCGGCCAGCCGCCGGGTCACCGAGGGATACGGGATCCTTCAGCCACGTGTCTCACCCGCCCTCAAGGTAGGCCTGCAATCGTCGATATTCCAGTCGGTATTTTCCGGACCGAGCGGCATCGATCCTTATGCTTTCGCCGTGTCGGACGTCTATCAAGACTTGTTCGATCAAGGCTCTTATACGGGCAAAGGAATCTATGACGTCGCCATCTTCGAGGCGGCGCTCGACGGAAGGGCGGATGACAATCAGCTCCTGAGCCACGATTTGTTCGAGGGCGTGTTCGCCCGCTGCGGCCTGGCATCCGACGTCGAGGTCATCGAAGAGTACCCGTCCCGCTACGAGGTCGCGAGCGCGCGTCAACACCGATGGACACGCGGCGATTGGCAATTGCTGCCGTGGATACTCGGGCTTAGGGATGTTTTGCCGCTTCTCGGCCGCTGGAAGATGATCGACAATCTGCGTCGCACCCTGGTGCCGGGGTCGTGCATGGTTGCGCTGGCGCTCGCGTGGGCGGGCAAGGCATCCAATGCCTGGACCCTGTTCCTGCTCGCGACCATGTGCCTGCCCGTGCTCGTGCCTCTCGCGATCCGCCTGGGTAAACGCATCAAGTATTTCGGCAGCCGCAACTACGCCACCGCGGCCCGCCGCGACCTCGGTCAGACTTTCCTGCAGTTGGCATTGTGTCTGATTTTTTGGGCCGACCAGGCGTGGATGATGGGCGACGCCATCGTGCGCGCGCTGTACCGGATGTTCATCACGGGACGGCACCTGCTTGAATGGACCACCAGTGCGGAGCTCAACGCCGCCAGACGCTCGAGCATTGCCGGTGCCTACCGGCGAATGGGCGGCGCAGTGGCGTTATGCGTGGCGGCTCCGGTGCTGCTCTACGCGGTGACCCACCGCATGCCCTGGATCGCCACTCCGTTTCTGCTGG
>Ga0209208_10002924_pt1 | contig 24562 bp, 25 predicted proteins | sample S1TSphfallax_3_FD_187694 | JGI IMG/M metagenome (GOLD analysis project Ga0209208, IMG submission 187694) | Host-associated microbial communities from peat moss isolated from Minnesota, USA - S1T2_Fd - Sphagnum fallax MG (SPAdes) (version 2) | ecosystem: Host-associated > Plants > Peat moss >...
AACTTTTGAATCCAGAGACAAACAGGTTGGCCCACAAAACGATTGCCAAATGCATGATGCATGGTCCATGTGGAGTTGCATTTCCAAATGCCCCATGCATGGAAAATGGCAAATGCAAAAAAAAAAATCCACGCAAGTTCCAATCTGAGACGGTGACGGATGTAAATGGATATCCTATTTATTGACGTAAAGATACGGGGCGCACAATTTTGGTTCATGGCGTTGAATTGCACAATCGTTGGGTGGTACCACACAATGTTTATTTGTCAACCAAATACGATGCGCACATCAACGTTGAGGTTTGCAACAACATTCGTGCAGTCAAGTATTTGTTCAAGTATGTTTACAAAGGACATGATCGTGCAATTGTTGAGATCTCACGCCACAACGACAATGCCACCAAAGGGAATGTGGTCAAAGCCAATGAAATTAAAAAATATTTCGACTATCACTATGTATTTGCATTGGAAGCAGTGTGGCGCACCTTCAAGTTTGATATGCATGAGCGGTTTCCTGCCGTTGAGTGTCTGTAATACCATTTGCCCAAATCAACAAATGGTGCTATTCGATGATGATGTGCAGGAATGGCAGCAGGTTAGCCATTTCCAGAACAATGCTATAGAATTGGTTCAAAACAAACCAAGAATCAAAAGATGCACGAAGCCTTATGTTATCAATTCCCTCAACAATGGGTGTGGAATCGGAAGTTGAAGCGATGGACAATGCACAAGAGAGGTTTTGCCATTGGTCACATGTATTATGCACATCCAACATCGGGTGAACATTATTATTTGCGAATGTTGCTGAACTGTGTCAAAGGTGCCACATCCTACGAGCATTTGAGGACAGTGGATGGCATAGAGCACGACACATTCAAAGATGTATGCATTATAATGGGTTTGCTTGCAGAGGATAATGAATGGCATCAAGCCTTGGAAGAAGCCAATCTTTAGGCTTACGATGACAACTATGTGACATGTTTGCTTCCATGCTAATGTTTTGTGAGGTGATAAATCCCATATAACTATGGGATGCACATTGGGAGTCTTTGAGCGATGACATTGAGGCAATGACACGTTGCGAGCGTGATGATCTAGTTGTTACCCTTTCAGAGGATGTGCTGAAGGATCATGCATTGTATGAGTCGATCAGGTTCCCATCCGTAACGGACATCGCATGGAAGATTTTCCAACACTTCCCAAGTCTAATTACGTCCCTCCTGTTCATGGAGGAAACCGATTGGTCCAAGAAGAGTTGGCTTATGATCAACATTCATTGACCAAAGATGCAGACAATATAGAAGATAGGTTCAATGATGATTAGCGTAATGCATATAAAACTATTTTGAATGCTGTGACAAACAAAGAGGGCAAACTATTCTTTGTGTACAACAGTGGTGGAACAAGCAAAGTATTTGTTTGGACAACGCTTCTGTCCCATTTATGAAGGCAAGGCAAAATCATGCTTGCAGTTGCCTCATTAGGAATTGCACCTTTGTTGCTTCTAGGCAGTAGAACCGCCCATTCAAAATTCAAAATTCCGATTAATCTACACAATGAATTGACTTGCAACATCACACAACAGATGAAAGTGGCCGAGAATGTGCAAGTGTTGCTATAGGAGTTTCAATGGATTTATTGTATTCGGTGGAATTTCTGAACACTTTGCAATTCAACGATATTGTAAATCATAAGCTGGAATTCAAAGTGGGCGTGCCAATCCTTTTGTTGCGTAATTTCAAACAATTAATAGGATTGTGCAATGGTACAAGGTTGATTGTCAAGAGATTGGGTTAACATGTCATTGAAGTGGAGATCATCACAGGGAACAATGTCGGCAAACGTGTGTTCATACCTTGCATCATCATGTCCCCCTCTGAGATTGATTGGACATTTGTTTTGTGTCGTCATCAATTTCCTGTTCGAGTGGCATTTGCAATGACAGTCAAGAAGAGTCAAGGTCAAACATTGAACACATCCCGCATCATCATGTCCCCTTCGGGACTGATTGGCCATTTGTTTTGCGTCGTTGTCAATTCTTATTCAAGTGGCATTTGTGATGACAATCAACAAGAGTCAAGGTCAAACACTAAACAATGTTGGGGTATATTTGCCATCATCGGTCTTTTACCATGGTTAGTTGTATGTTGCTATCTCACAGGTCACAAGCAATGCAAACATCAAAATTTTCAACGACCAGGGTCCTGATGAATACATGCAAAATGTGGTATATCGAGAGGTTTTGGAAATGTAGTTTGTAGTTGTAATTTTGTAATATGTACTGTCAAATACACACAAACCTATGGATTAGGCACGAGGTTCAAATTAGTTTACATATACAAAAGGTGCAATTATAAGATCATAACAATGATTTAAGAAAATTCTTTATACAATTTTCACAAAGTGCCCCAAATTTGTAATAATCTTTAGCAAAGAACAAATAGAAACAAAAGTGAACTAATTTCGAGTCAAAATAAAACTTTTATGCCTTACGGGTTTCCACCTAAGAAATCTACACAATGCCACCACTCATTTCAAAGTATGGATGATTGCCACTTATCCAATCAATAACATTAGTTGGTCCAATGGTTGAGACCTTTGGTAATAATGAAAGACTCTGATATTTAAAATGGAACACACCAAAAGACAAAATGCCGTTGGTTGATTACAAAAGTTCCATGACACACTTGATATTTGAAAGTATTAACTTTGAAAGGCTAATAATTTTGAATTAATGAGTTTTCATTTAGAATCACCTTGAAATTGCATTCAAGGAAATAATGACATATAAAATGCATTATACAAGTTTTTTGCTTGCATTAACATAGGTAGTTTGAAGTACTCTAGTTGGTGGTGTTCATTTGCAAAAAGAAATCAGTTAGAAAGTGAGAATCCTTTTAAACTTTTTCATTAATAATTCATGTTTTGGCTTCATCACCCATAGTTGCAATAACTTGTTTCATAATCAAGAGTGGGACACAGATGTACCATTTTTTCCACACTTTGACATAGTAAAAGCCACAGGATCCTCAGTACGGTTGTTATAAGCTCCCGCCTTTAGCCTCCAGCCTATATCTTCATAAATCCTGAGACAAACAGATGGTCAGCAAACATAAAGCTAAGAACTCCCAAATACTATCCTCTCCCACAAATTCAGCTCAATCTGGTAGAGGATTTCATGCAACATCAGAATAGTTGAAATACCAAGAAATGAGTAGAAGTACCTTAACCAGTGTTCTTCCACATACAGAAGTCCAGACAAGTTGATGGACAAAGCCTTCAGCAACAGGGGCACAACATATTTCCATTCAGATAGTTGGAGCAAGATCCTAAATCTCAGATACAATGGCATCCTCACTATCATGCACATCTCGACCAGATTGAACCACCTGGCATATAAGGTGAGCACCAGCTGTGCAATACAAAACACTCTAGAGCCTAAAATCTTGACCTATGGGTCCCAAGCAATTGTCTATGATTCACATCAAGAGTTAAGTGAAGAAGTTCTTGCCCCAACATCTTAAAAGAACCCATCACAGTGCTTTTGAGTATATTTAATACACAGTTTTGCCATCATGTTTATGAATGAAGTTTTGCCCAGATACAAAAACATGTTATGTGTTGCAACATGTAGGTCAGCATACCACAGAACAAGGACCTATACATGCACACAAGCTTACATCAAACACTCCAGCTATATGACTGTAGAGATGGTCTTCTTCCAAACTCATACTATGGGTAGCTTGCAGATCAAAAAGGCTACATTCTCCTATACCATGTTTGGTGTGACAGCTCATGTTGCTGGTACTAAGCCTTTTCCCTATCTACTGGAGATACTAAGCTATATGGTCATCATTGTTAGCAGTCCACTGTGAAGAGCTCCTTTACGTTACGAACTCCATAAAGTTTGATTGCGATTTTGCTACAATAAATGCTCTATGGTATGGACCACTGGAAGGCAATTTTACATATCATGTTTTGCCATAGTTTTCCTATCTCATGTCATCAATCAACTGTTGAGACTGGTGACTTTGATGTCAGCCCTGATTCATCAATAACCAGGTGACTTACAAGCTCCTTAGCTTTCTTACTTCCAAATAGCTTCTCCACAATAGCAAGTGCAAACTCCATGGCAGTCCCAGGACCTCTGCTTGTGACTAGCAGTCCATCAATGACCACCCTACCCTCTACTGCAGTCTGGTCTTTTAGCTTATCCGTGAATCCTGGATGGCAGGTTGCTTTCTTGCCCTGTAAACCCAACAAGACCCCACTAGCAGATCAGCAAATGAGCTTTAACACAACAATGACTGGAGCACTGATCAAAGATGTTGCACAATGCATCTGCTCTTCCTCTTCACCTGTAACAAGTCATGGGACTGCAGCACTACAGCAGGTGCTGCACAAATTGCTCCATGCACCCGCTCTCCTTCAACTTGATCTTTCAACATGTTGAACAAAGTTTCAGAATTCTGCAACCGCTCAGCACCTGGCATTCCTCCCTGCACACATCATGTATTGAATTGTTCAGAGTTCATCCATTGCACTAGAGAAAAGTACACATGATAGGTGGCCAAGGTAAGGAGGGGATGCAAAACCTGAATCACAAAACCTTACATATGTCTTTTAATCAATTCAAGCACCTCAGCAGAACTTAACAAGGAATCACTGACACATCCTGGACAAGGTTACATACTGGCAGAAGTATGAGGTCAAACTTAGTCTCATGGATGTCAGAGAGGAGTTGGTCAGCCACAAGCTTGACTTTACGAGATGCCACAATAGTAGTCTCTTCCTCCACTGAGGCTACTACCACCATGGCACCAGCTCTCCGAAGGATGTCAACAATAATAACCACCTCCATTTCTTCACTTCCATTTGCCACAGGCACTAGTACCTGAAAATTATCCAATTACCACCCCAATGCATTGATTCTTCACATTTTCCACCTGCAAACCTAATAGTGCAATGTGTGGGAGGTATATTTTTGCATCAAGAAATGCTCAGCAGAGGGAGAGACTCTTAAATTTCAAGTTGTCATAATGTAAAGGGCATAACACTTACATGAGGAACACCATTGATTGGCCATTTCTGCTCATTGAATAGAATCTTGCCAGATTCCTTGCCATCATTTGAAGGCAGCACCTGTCAGAGAAACATCATTTGATATGAGAAGATTAGCCAATGTACAAAGGAGGAAACAATTACCATCTCACATAACTTAAATCATGAAGAAAAATTGGAAATCAGACCTATATATACTATCTTGACTGCAAACATACAATGCAGGTAAGGCAAATGCTTTAATACTGAAAACTATATCTTCATGAGTCCTGGGAACTTCTCCATACTCAAATTAAGTCAACCTGAACAGAATTGAGAGATGACCCTACAAGAATAATGTAACTTATTACAAGAAAGAACAATAAGATCTATGGATAACAGGTAATAATCACATACCATTGGACCACGCACAAGTGCAAGCTTCTCATGATCATAGAGTTGTTGAGTCAGGCTTAGGGCAAACTCAAATGCAGAACCGGGTCCCTGACTGGTGGTGAGCCCATTGTCTTTCACCACTCTGCTACCTGCTGTTTCAGCACTCTCCAACTGGTCTGCAAAACTTGGGTGGCAGGTGGCCTTGGCCCGCCCATGCAAAATCAGAGACGATGAACCACTTTCTGAAGCAGATTCTTGCATCAAATTTTATCCTCAAATGTCAGAAGCGATATGAAATGGTGCAAATTTCTTGCATCAAAGGTAGAATCATGAATGAGGGAATGGCAAATGGAAGTGCCTGACATACATGAAGGCCTTTCAATAGACCCCAGGATTGCAAGGCAACAACTGGTGCTGCACATATGGCTGCATAGGGCTGAGAAGACTCAGCCTGCTTTTTTGTAATTTGCTGCAAGGTTTTTGAGTCTCGCAATCGCTCTGAACCTGGCATCCCACCCTAGATCGACCAACAATAAACTTAAAACCCTAATACTCACATATGGGCAAAGAACAATTCTTAGGAAGACCTGCAGCACAAGAATCTGTAACCGATGCCTACTAATACAGGAAAACATCGGCACATGAAGATCAGTCAGATGAGACTGACCCCGTTGCCCACAGGCGTGACGCAATTTTCTGCTGCAGCTTTCTTGCAGTCGATTCTATCTTGGCTCTAGTGCTATAGCATACAACAAGTAACATTCTCGGGCTTGATTTGTGACCTTGTGATATCACATAGCAGAACGCTATTGCGTCCTGTCGTCCTAAGGGAGAGGGAGAAGAGGTATGTACCGGCAATGCAACCAGGTCGAACTCCTGGCCCTCGCACTCGGAGATGAGGGCATCAGCGACGATGACGACGCCATTGGCCGCCACAATGTGGTGTTGTTCTTCTTCCACGGAGGCGACAGTCACGTCCGCCCCAGCCCTACGCAAGACGTCGATGAGGATGACCGCCTCCATCTCCTCGGTCCCGTTCGCCACAGGCACCAGCACTTTCTTCCTCTTCTCCGTCGCATCCATCGCGGTGGCAGCAAACCCGAATGCCGACTTTCTTTGGTTTTGAGATGAAGATGACAATTGAAGCGAAGATGATGATAAACCGAAGAAGCTCCTGTCAAAAAGGCCGAGATATGTGACCGGAGATTTTCTTGAGTGACTGGAACAGCAGGTACAGAAACTCGGAGAAAACTCGGTGCTGATTGTTTCCCGTGCAGCAAATTCTATAGGGATCTGAAACGAAGGCAGCAATTGCCGCGCAGAGAACTGTCTCGACTTCGAGAAACAGCAGCCGCCGAAAGTAGCCCGAGCTTTGTTTGTAATCACACCAGAACCAGGAGCAAAGACACGAGAAGCAACGGCAGAATGAAGGCAGAGAAGAGAAGGACCAGTACCACAACCACTGACGACGCTGGTCGCAACTACGACCGCCATCGCTCCCGTTCTCGAGCTTTGCAAGCGTGAGCGTTGCTAGAAAGACGACTGTTCTGCAATTTAATCTGCCTCCGAGAAGACGCATTTTACACATTGTAATCTACCTATAGGTTAAAACAAGGCCTATATCTCACGGTGCATAGGAGAAGGGTCTGGCTTTCGGCCCTTCAGGATTTGAGGCCGGTCCAAAAAATCTGCCCCCTTCACTTGGCCTACCGGACCTTATAAGGGGAGCCTCAAATCCAGAAGCCCCTAAAGCTAGACCCTTCACACGTGTAAGGAAATGCCTGAAAAAATCAGGACAGTTCTTTATGGTCCTTTTAATGCATGGTTGTATGGTATGTATGTATGTATGTATGTATGTATGTATGGCATGGTAGGTACTTATTGGAACTAAATAAGAATTTTGCACAATTTTTAAAACTATATTTTTTTTTTCATAACTAAAATAACTAATACTTTTGCTCTCTAAAAGATCAGATGTGTTTTTTCAAATATTGTTCAAATATATTTTTCATACACTAAGTATTATCACTAAGTATTTATCCAAGTGCATTCAATTAGTGCACACCCAAGTGCAGAATCTAAGATTCATTTGTTCCTTTTGAAATCAAGCACAAACTCTATCCCTATTCTTACAAATTGCACAAAGAATTTTCTGGGGAAAAGGGAGATGAAGGAAGAGATGGGTCAGAAGTGATCTCCATCGTTTGTTGAGGACACATCAGAAGTGTAGGAACTTCTCCAGACCTTTGAAAACAAAAACTTCAAGGACACTGACTATATGATGTATTTGTTACAGGACATTAAATTTCTTATAGTTCACTATTTGTGATTGAAACCCAATTCAGTGAATAAGGTTCTGAAATTTGGACATTTTTCTCAATGATACACACAAAATTGTCTTTCTGAAGTCTCCCCCTTCAAGATTTGAAATTTTTGAGCATCCAGGAGGAACAAGCTTGTGTCTTGTATGTTTTGGACATGGATTCCCACAATTTGCAAGTGAGTTTTCTTGAAACATAAAATTTGTGTGCATGTTTTTATGTATGACTTTGTTAGTTTTAATAGTGTTGAGCACTGATCTTGTAACACACAACAGCTGACCTAAGCCAAATTAACACTTGTTATGGCCTTAGAAATAAACAAAGAACACTTGAGTTATCGCTTGGTATACCCTCTTGCATAGGAATTTTTTTGTATAAGGTCCTGATTGTCAGGGATGCAAAAACCACGGTACTATGAGCACAACTTGTGCTTTAACTGGCAGGGATTTCCAGACATTTACCAGTTGGAAAAAAAATTATGGAGAAAGTCCAACATAAGCCACATATGTGGATGAAGAAAGTAAGAAGTGGTTAAATCTATAGCCATCAATTCACATACTCCATAGCACTGAGATACTCGCCATGCTCCTCGAAATGGTCCACCAAGCGCTTTAGGAAGCAGTTTGCTCCAACAGTCTCTGTGTTGCAGACAATACAACATTGCCTGCGGGCTCGAGTCACTGCCACATTCATGCGACGATTGTCGCTCAAAAATCCCACCTGCATAAATCAAAATCTTGCAGATCATTATTATCGGAGTCCTCAAAACCACAATTTCATAAGCAGATGAAATCATAACCCTTTCAAGTCTCCTAGAAAAAGAGGTTTCATTTCTACCAGTCAATAGATACCTCATGCTTTTCATTTGAGCGGACCATGGAGATGATGATAGCCTCCTTCTCACGCCCTTGGAATCCATCAACTGTGCTGATCTCAACCTCAGCCAGTATTTTGTCATCTGCCCTTAGAGACTTGAGCAAGCCCACCTGGTAATACCACACCCACAACATATATGTCTAAGCATTGTGAGGCCAAAAAGTGACATATCAATGCAGGCATTAGTGGTTCTGTAGACTATTCACACCTGAGCAGAATAGGGTGTGATGACACCTATGTGGCAGGCCTGAACACCAGCATCAAGGAGCTTGCGAACATGAGCCATGGCCACACGGGCTTCACCATCATTGAGGCTGCTGTCTGCGTCATCCTGCTTCTCTTCCATATCACACCTGTGGTCCCACCCATTGTCACCTAGATGAAGATGACTTCTTTCCTAATGATGTATGAATCTGAAATCCACATCTTTTCCTATCTTCTCTTGTCCAGAGTGATCATGGCAAACCTATGAGGAAGTCCATAGAGACTCATGACAAGCTCATACAAGAACTGCAGAGGAGCAATGCAGCAGAGATGATATCTAGACAATACAAACCAGAAAGAAACCGTAAGAATTGTTTACCAGACTTTTGTCCTGACATTTTGAGAAGGGGACAGAAATTCTGTCCAGAATGCTATCTTACCCATCAATGTCAATTAGAATAAGGGTGGGCTCTGTGGCACTTGTTTGTTTCACCCCCTCCAAATCACACAGACTGTGCCCTTCCACGCTTGAGTGAGCTTCAATCTACAGTAACCATATAATACCCTGACATTAGGTGACTTTCCAAGTACCATGAAAATTTCAAACATCTCACGTCACAAATGCCTATCCTGCAGAAAATTCAAGTACCTTGTCATTGTAAAGCTCGTGGGATGACCACTGCATGATCAGGCGGTGCATACGGTATTGAACTGTCAGCATGGATGTGACCTTATCTCCATAAAGAGCTGCTAGGCGCTCAAAAAGTGTTCGACCCAATCCCTTCCTTTCTGCTTCTGCACTTTGCACTGTTGGTGACAGCTGCAAATGATCCCCTGCCAAAATACATCGACGTCCCTGTTGTTTGCAGCACTATATTAGTGGCATACTTTTGCCCTAAATATTGATGTAATTGCAAAAAGAAACTCCCAAAAACATGGTTGGCAGCCAAACAAATCTTAAGTCAGTTCCAACCCAACCACAACAAACTGGACAGAATAAGCATGGTCATGACCTCATGAGTGGCACTCACAAAGTATCAGAACATCACCTTCATCAGGAGTTGCAGTAACTACCTGCCATTACTTCCCAGAGACTTCATCAGAATCCCAACAGTGGGTGTGGATGAACATAATAATCTGCTCAAAACATGGCAACTAACTATACAAAATTTTGCATCCTGAGTTTCTGTCACAGTTCCAGAAGGAATGGGAATTCTCAGTTATGACATCAGCCAGCACTAAAGCAACATAGCTAATGAAACCTGCTATCTAAACACCAAGTCCAAAACTGTTAACCATAGACCCAAGCCAAGATATTGACCCTGATATCTGATATTTTATCTGGGATATCAGCATCTTGAAAACAGAAGGATACGTGTCTAGAAGTTCATCAGGGCATATTCCTATCTGAAGTGAATGAAATTCATGATGAAAGGTTTGTGTGCATTGATATCCATGCCTTCAATAGTGCAATCCAGCAAGCAACCTCCAAAGCTTGAGCTGCTTCATCGATGATGACAACATCGAAAGTTGTATCCCGGAGCTGACGAGAAAGAGCACCTGTAAGAGTAGTTAAAATGACAGTTGAGTCTTTGATCACATCTGCCACTGCTTGCTGTTGCCGTTGACGTTCTTCCTTACCAAGAGCTCGCAGCTCTCTTCGTATTTCTCCCCTTGACCGTCGATCTTTTGCCTTCAAAAGCTTGCTGTTCAGAGCCTGTTGAACAGCAGGCTCACAAAAGAATGTTAACTATGGGTCTTCATGCCTATGCTTGCAAACAAACATTAAGGTCAAAATACAGATGATGGAATGTTCTGCTCAGACCACCAGAGCTCCAAGCATAAACTATTTGCACTTCCTCAAACCTTTTCTGTATCTTCCTACAAGGTTCACAACCACTGAAATCTGAAAACAACAAAGGCTCTCATCATAAAATCATGCAAGGATCATGGTACATTACATAGAATTTAATTACCTTCATCTCTTTGCGCACATCATTTGCCAAGGCACTGTTGTCTGCCTTCATGACCTGAAAACATGGAACCATCTCACATCATTTAACCCAAAATGCCAAGCCAAAGTTGATAGACAAAGAAAAAATACAACAGAGAGTTTATAGCCAATGCTTGGTTGGATGTCATGTTGTATCCTTGCAAAGTGCCAACAAGGATCCACCCACAAGAAGCCTTTTCAAGCTATCAACTTGTGTAGAGCTAAGATTTAGGCTTAGGACTCGAGATTGGGATTAAGCTTTGTAAAGGGGATAAGATCCAGGAGTTCATCCCTGCCAGTGTCCCAAAAGTGAAATCAACAGAAAGTTAAACTACAGATGTATCAGAACTCGCATGAACAAACCTGGGCATCTAGTGCAGAGTCCAGAACTTGAGGAAGAAGGCGCGCCGGATGACCCATTCGTACCAGCTTTACTCTGCAACAAACAATGTTCTCAGTGTGAGACTAGATTTTGTTCCAACCATTGAAGGCAACATCTGCCACTGCATCAATTCACATGGACCCCACCCAGTGCTCTGCCACTTCTTCCTGCTCAAAAAAGACACAGATCTTCCAGTTCCAAATCATTAACATTGTGAGGACAATAGCCTGCTCTGATACTAGAACTCACTAAGAATATTCAGAATCCCTTGTGCATGTTTCACAAGAGTTAATCATGGTCAAAATGCAATTTACATCAATTTTATCAATGTTCAGGCACCAAAAAACCCCAATGCAATATGGGTGCCTCATTTTTCCTATGGTGGACCTACAAAATCACCCTTCATCCCTTGGTATAATGGACCTATGATGGCACCATACTTTTGGCATGCAAGGCGCTCCACCATGTTGTCCACAGCGATATTAGATGCAGCACACGCTAAAACTTTTGCCCCTCTCTTTACCTCCTGTAGAATGATTTCTACCACAGCTGTTGTCTTCCCAGTTCCAGGTGGACCATGCAATAACATCACATTGCTTGCACCCAATGCTCTTGCAACAGCTTCCTTCTGCTCAACATTCACACCACAATCTGCTGACTCAACATTTGGTATTAACCATTCCAAAATAATATTATTTCCCACTGGAAAATGCTGGGTGTATTTCTTTGCATTTCACAAAACCAGGTACCAAAACTTTGCTTTGATGTGGTTGAAATCTGAAGAGCATGTGAATATAAAGTTATGACCCAGATGACAAACACGGGTTTTGCTTTAGGAGCACAAAATGATCCCTACCTTTGACCACAATTGATCCACAGACATCCATCCACCTTATTTAGCAAGAGCTTAACTGCTCTCCAACAATTTTCATGGTTCCATGAAGAAGACTGACACAAAAATCAGTACCATTTTCAACATAGACTAAACTTAAAATTTTCTCCACATGAACCAATGCACTTTGAATAAGAGTTCACTGGAAACATCAGATGCATCAAGGTAGGACAGAAATGGACCAACCTGAGAATGATCAAGACCTGTGTTGAAAGGCTTGTAAGTGATTGGCTGTTTGGAGAATGAGGGAGCTTTGCTTCCAAATAGTACTGAGACAAGATCAGATGCAGGACCCTTTTGCACACCCTTGCTTAATTCTATCAGAGTATCCTTAAGCCTCCTGTACGTCACCTGCTCATTAATATCCAACAGGGCAGGGCAGGGCACTTGCAGTTAGTAAGGGGATAAACTAAAATTCATGCTTCATCGACACACAACCAGGTCCGTGCTTTTAGTTGAAGGCACTTTTAGATTGACAAGAAAAGGCAAGCATGCAACCATTATCCCCAAATTTGTCCATATTTTGGTTGAGCCCATTCCACAGTATAAAACAGAGCTTTATCTAATACTCACCCAAGCCATCTTTTAGGTGGTGGTTCATCAATGGGGGAGTGGTATTTATCAAGCTCAATGATTCAGGTCAAAAACTCAAAAACTCACAAGGACATTCCAGACTTTGTGAATAGCAAGTGCACAGAACCCCCTGGATTGTGTATCTCTTCAATTTGCATCTGTGCATTCAATGCCTTACCTCATTGGCCAGTTTCTCCAGCCGTAAAGGAGAATCTAGACCATCCTCCGGCACATCATCCACTGCAATTATGATTGCATTATCCTGTACAATGCATAAAGCCCCAAATTCTTACAGTAAGAACTGCTTACAAAGATACAGAAACTTCTGCATAAAATGATAGACCGTACAGTCAATAAGCCCTAAACCCTAGATACAGTGTCATATAGGAAACTTAAAGCACCTGCAAAAATAAAAACTAAGTGAAACATACGGGGGAACTCCTAGATGCAACACACAAAGGACGCTCAGAAACTGGAAGCACAATATAATGGAATTACACAAAACATGCAAAAAGCCTGCAAATGCAGAAAACATCATTCACAAGCTACAAAACCTTGTTCACCCAACATGCATAAAATTCCAGTTCGACAATACAGCACACTTATGTTAAGCCTAGCACCTAACAGAATGTCTTAAAGCTGAGCAGACAAGTGCTCAAAATAATTCATAACATTTGAGTTTCCTCCAAGATATTGCAGGAAGAATTGCACATATGGAAGTATGTTGGAGTAAGTGTTGACCTTGATGCGGTAAACAATTCCTTGACCCAAGGAAGGAGTGCTGGCATCCCCTTTGTTTAGTTTCAGATTTACAACATCATGGGGGGTCAGCTGCAACATGGACAACACATAGAATCAGCACAAAGAAATGAAAATAAATGAGTTAATATTTAGCAACCACCAAATGTGAACTACCTCTAAAGAATCATGATATTGGTGTCATGAAGAACAGGAAGCAGTTATCTTGAGAGTTTGTAGCCAGGTCACACCTTATGTGGAGGAAGAAGGTCACCTCGATTTGGCTGTAGCTCCAACAGTGACTTACCCAATAGCCCTGTCTATGCACTGACCCCATTTAGAAACCTTGCTGCCCGTGAATACAAACTGATTAGCGTCCTTGTAATCCTTCTACCTGATTGGCTGTGATTCCATAGTGATCACCCACAGACCATTTACAGGCAGAAATTGACACCAGGAGATGCAGTCACACACTATAGATCATGACCATAGACGTCCTAATACACAGGGTGAACAGAAACAGAAATACCACACAGTAGAAACAGACAGTAACGACCACAGCCGTGCTGATCAATGATCTCAGCATATGTTGGATATTCGGGGAGTCATGTGTTCAAGAGATTTAGAACCTTTGACCCTTAAAACCTTTATTTTAGCTGAGCCCCTCTGTGAAGTCCCTAAAAGGTATTTACAGAGGGGTTCAGCTAAAATAAACTGATCACTTATTTCATCACAGTGTGATGTGATACACACCTGGACATCTGAGCATTTCAGATTGAGAAGAAGAGCGCCTCGTCTTTCTGCAACTTCAGGCTTCAAGGTTGCCAGAGAATCAAGGGATGCAGCAATCTCAGCTTCCTGTCAGTGCAGTAAAAATAACAGTGCACAATACGGAGTGAAAAAATGTGAAGTCAGCAAATGATCATGTCAACCAGATCCAAGAGTCTGATTGAGGAAACATCCTCAATCCAATATGGACACAGTGCAGAATTAGATAAGGGGCATAGTTCTGCATGCAACATTTTCAACAAGAAAAGAGAATATTGTAAATCCGCATCCCATAATCTAGATAACAGCATCCCCAGAAAACTGCAGAACAGTGAAATATTGGTGCCAAGGACCAAGAATTGCATTCAAGGACAAAGCATAAGGCTAGCAGATGAAGTGACAATGTTGAATGCACGTCAGTTTTGCTCTGACAAGGAATTCAGAAACTTTAATTTGCTACAGAATCCCAGAAACTCTAACAGGAGTTGGATGTGTGTGAGAAGGAAACCTTTTCAAGGTCGATGAGGGGGAGCATTTGGGAGACAAAAGACTCAAGAGTCACAGCTTCTTCTGTGACAGTTTTTCCTTTCTCCTTGCTGTCCTTGGAAGCTCCTTTCTTCTCCAGCTTGCCCTTGGGAGCCATGACTGAGAAACAAAAAGAAGAGAAAACCCTAACCCTAACTCACCCCTTCTCAAATCTCCTCCAAACTCCCCCTAGAGTCCTCTTCTCTTCTTCACAAAAACATCTGCCTGTTAGGGCGGCCTCACTGAGGTGAAACAGTGTCTTCTTCTTCTCTGCAGCAAATGGTTCATGAGCTTAAAATGCATACAACCTCCAACGTCTTCCTCTCCTACATAACCCACTGAACAGAACCACAAGAACCAACAAGAGAGCTTGAAATGGAAACCCCAAAAACCCAACGAAAAAAACAACAACAACCACAGTCGCAAAACTACAACAAGAGCAAAGAAGGAACAGGAATCACAACCACAACAACAACAACAACAGCAGCAGCAGCAGCAAAACCCTTAAACAAAACACACCAGCCAACCAAAAAATCTACCGAAAAAAACACAACCCAATCCGATCACAGAGACGTATCATCACAACAGCAAAGATCTCAGCCACGAATTCGTAGAAAAATCCAAATCTGGTGTGATTCCAAAACCGGAGTCGCCCCCCCTTGCCACCCATCTGCTCTAGTCCTCCACCGCACGCTCTCGTCTTCCCATGCAACTTGGAAAAGCATTCTCATGTACGTTTTCTTCTTCATTCATTTGGGGTTTCTTTTAGGTCGTTTCATCCGATGGACAAATCTGGACCGTCCCAAATACAAACTAGATCATCCTATGGCGTACATCCCACCTAACAAAATGGCAAATTTCAAATTTTATGGGGTCTTTTTTTTTTTTTTTTTTTTCTTTTTTTTTTTTTTTTTTTTCGCTTTCTTGTTTCTTTTTAAGGGTTGTGTATTGAAATCCAACATGGTACCTACTAGTGTTGTTGAGTAGGTAGGTAGGTAGGTAGATACTTACATCTAGCTACCTATTAATTCATGAGCTTACATGATCAAAATTTCAAGGGATTGAACTCAAGACCTTTCACTAAAAAAATTAGTCCAAACAGGGTTGAGATATTCAAATAATTTATCAATAAATTGGAAATTTTAATATATTAGTAAAAAATATAAAAAATTTAGAATATTCAAATTGGTGTTTTTGGACCTTTTGTGAACTATTTTGTGTCAAACATGAGTTGTAATTATGGTATATAGAAAAACTGACCTACAAAACAAGGAAAGTTTTTAGGTGTTTTAGACATCCAAATTGAAAGCCCGATTCATAAGCACAACAAATAGACACACCTAACCCATGTATAAGCAAGCAAGCAAGAAACAAATCCATTTTGTGAAAATTCACCACAAAAATTATCTAGTTTTTTAAATCTTTTTTTTTTTTCCTAGCTCTCATGTTGGGTTTTAACATTTTATCATATAGTCAATGATATTCATCAATTGGGTTTAGGTTTAAGGGTGACAAGTAATGACCCACAATCCTGAAAGAAGAGGAGAACAAAGGAAAAAAGTATCCAAACTGCCAGTAAGTTAATGCCCTCCTTTTCATATGAAAGTGAAGGGATTGGCACTAAAACTTGCAGAGATGGTTGAAATCACTACTACAAAATGTGTGGGTGCAATTTATTAATCCCGATTCACTACACCAGTCAAAGAATAGCAGTCGATATCTTGTATTTTGTACATGTTTGATTAGCCAGATTATAATAATGCTCATATACTCGATCAGCTGGTCTTGAAGTTGTTCTGGTGCTCCCTCATCTCAAGCAAGTCATCAAGTGATGCTGGGGAAAACGACCCAAACAAACTTTGGAGAAGTTCCACACACTTCAACCATATTTCTGCTAGTGGTGCTAGAACCCCAAAGAGGTCAGGAATGTTGTTTTCGCTTTTTCCCTCAACCAGGAGTGGCTGTGGTGATTGCAAGTTGGCTTGCATATTCTTCAATGCCACTTCTCGTCCCCTCTCTGACTGATGCACTGCTTGACAAGTTTCCTACTACCCATGAGCTTTTGTAATTGTTCTCATGAGCCTGGACTGGATGGAAACAACCAGTTAAACATAACCTAGTGTTCTTACACTATACCATGATGTGCACATGGATGAGGAAATTGCACTACCTAACATGTTTGGTGGGTTGGCCCAATGTACCACAAACTTGTGAGACTAGACAAACCAGACTGTGAAACACATAAACCTACAAAGCTGGTATGCAGAACCCACCTTCACAAAAACATTGGTGGCATGAAAAGCTCACTCAGTTGATTCATGGAAATATTATTCAAGGAGAAGTTGTTCAGAAGAGAGGTGTCACTTTATTTGTCCAGTACACAAAGCAACAGCTGCCTTAGCTGGTATAGCTTGTCCAGAATATAGCTCAAGCAGCGACTGTGGAAAACTCACAGCAATAGTTCAGAGTAAGACATCCTTGCAGGAGCTTCCAAATATTATATTGAGCTTTGATATTATTTTGCTTCTTCAAACAGGCAGTAGAACAGAAGTGTGAAATACATGGAACAATGCTGACAAGTGGTCAAAACCAAAGGACATAACATAATAAATAGCATAGCCCACCAGCGGCAGACTTTTTAATCAAAATCAGACTCCCAAACAACTGTTCAACTGTTTAGAGACAATTGTCTGCAGCATGGAAAGCATCTCCCCTAAGTTAAACCCAAAATGTAAATTTATAGACCAGGGGATGTTAAGGGTGTTTATGCTTAATGCACACCTTGAAAAGAATGAAGTTTGGGGCACTTTCATAGCAATGTCAGTTATGGACTGGGATCATCTTTTTACATTTCTTGACTCAACACCCACTCCTCTGTGATTACAATTGGCCATCCCATAATTTTTGGGGAAGGTCATCTGAAGTTCTTGACACTAGATGGACCAGCAAATGATGGTTCTTCTGATAGACCAGCCAATGCTTCCCACATTGCCTTCTGGAAAGGTGGGAGTGACCAAGCAGATTTTCTTTTCTGTTGCTGATGTTGCTGTCTGGACTTACCATTTTGTTCCATGTCAAGTGGAGTAGATAAAAAGGCTTGCTTTAGAAGTGATGTCAACCCAATGCTGAAGTTGGACATGCACTAGCAGTACAATATGGCCAATGGGCTTGATCAAGTTTGTACACTCATTAACCTGGGTCTTCGCTCATAAGGTGCATTCCTACTACGAAAAGCTTTGGCTGCATAGATTATCACAAGATCATCCTCTCACAGAGAAGGAAATGCTTGCAACAACAGCAACAAAGACCAATCTCTTCATCCGACAAGGAAACCTCACTGGAAATATTGCTAGCAAGTGTAAGCTCCAGATGCAATCTGCAATTTTTCCTTGTGATGCACTAAAAGGTTGAATCTTATCAATAGTTGGATTAAGGGGGAAACACACAACGGAAGGATGATAAGATTACTACATTAAAACATGATTATAACATCAATAAAATTATATATAAGTAATATGATATGTTTCAAACCCTTTCAGGTGTACTAGCTTGATTTGGTCAGATGCCAAATGCAAATCCAAAGGCTATGATCATTGAAGCACCACAACACATCCCTTTATCCACAAAATCTGTCTCACTAAAAGCTGAGAGATCACAAAAATATGTGATATCATTTGCATGTACATCTTCTTCAAATATGCATTCTAAATGTTTCAGATCTTCATTACCATTGCACCATGCTTGGCACTTCCTCTGAGTATGGCATTCCAACTGACCACATTTTGAGATGGCATCTTATTGGACACTCTCCAAGCATCAGCCACACTCCAAACCAAGCTACTCCCAACAAAGACATCTGAATCCTATTCCACTTTCAATGATCTTCAAGTTCAACCATAATGGCACATGTCATTCAATGCCCCCAAAAAATTAACAAAATTTGGTTGCACATGCTCCTGCCTCACTTGCCAAAGTAGTTCCAGTGCCTTCTGCCATTGTCTGCAAAAATTTTACATGTACCAATATCATGACAATCCAAGCTACCACATTTCCAGATGGCATCTTGTTGAACATTCTCCAAGCATCAGCCTTGCTCCCACATTTTGCATACATGTCAACCAAGCTACTCCCCACAAATACATCTATCTGGATCCCGTCCACTTTCAATGATCCATATCCAGAAGGTGAACCTGTGAGTGGACTAACTAACTTTCCGTGGCAAGTTGGGCTTTTGAATTAATGGCTAGCAGGATGGCTTTCAACACCTCATTTTCATCCTTTGTTGCCAGTATTGCTCTAGAATCTCCCAACATTTGCAATCACAAGATGTTGGCCTTGAGAGGAGGAGACACACACAAGCAAGTGAAGGCTGATTTCAAAGCAGATTGCACTAATTCAATAGGCTTGAGCTCTGTAGCTCATATGATGTGAGCAGTATACAGAAATGCTGAAGGATGATGCCATTTTGCGACATGGATGAGCAATAGTGAAGGAAAACATATGCCCACCACCTGCTTCAAGACTGTGATAGGCTAGTTGTGTTTCACACTGTAACCCTAGTTCACCTGTAATACTTTCATATTGAAGGTGACAATGATCTTAATTGTGGCCCTTCTTAAGGGGCTAATTTGAACAAATCTAGTTCATTTGCAATACCCTCATATGGCTGGTGAAAGTATTTTGACTATGGGCTCTTATACACAATCCTAGGTAGGTAGGTGAGAGGGGTGGGGGAGAGGGTTTGAGGCCCCAAAAAAACTAATTTAATCATCTTGTGCTATCCAGGAAGGGACGCAAAAACCCATCTCAAGTGGTACACTGGTTCAAGCTAGCCATCAACAACTAGACGCCTCAATTGTTTAGGCGGGTGGGCCTTTTCCAGGAGCCAGCTGGAGCTCCTCTGTGGCCTACTTATAGACACCATCATAGTCGGTATTGGGTGTATAACGTATAGCGTACTCCATCTTAAGGGTATAAAGAAGCTCGTTGTTGTCTGACAAGGTCTCTTTGGGACTTGTGCTGCAGGCAGGAAGGAGAACCTTCCCGTCATCACTGCTACCTAGTACGAAGCGCCAAACGATAGTTATTAGTGTTCATATTCTCAGGTTAGTAGTCCTGTTTCGTCTCTACTTCAAATAAGAAATAATCTAATTTATGCGGAAACCGATCGTGTACTGTGGTCGTCATTTTCGATTAGTCAATAATGTTTGGATGGGTTCTTCACAGATCGGATTAGTCGATGTCTGGATGGTCCCTTGCAGTAGCTAATTTGATTTTTCAATTGAGGTTTTTTTGCGCTGCCTGGCAGGGGATTTGTAATTTTCAAAATGGTTTTTCGAAGGATGAGCAACTAGTTCACACTTGGGCCCCCATAAGCACATGCTACACTATTGTTTGTTGATTAGTTCTACTTGATTTGCAGTTTGTATGATTTTTTCCCTCTTAGGACTTTTCTGTCAAACAGGGAGCAACCAGTGTTGATGGATGGAATTTTTGTTGTTGATCCTTCGTTGTCCCCTTGCATTGCATGTAGGTGCCGTTTCTAGGGTTGCTTCAAGCTAGGAAATTGTCCCGGCCCGGCATCCACTCCAGGGTTCACATAGTTATTCAGAGGTGCGCTTTCCCTCCTGTGTGTGATGCACTGAAAAGTCAAGGTATCAGGTTTGTGTGGTCTGATGCCACATTTGATTGTTGAAGAGCCTATTCTAATAAGTTCCAATGGGCGGAACTGACTTTTGGTGCTGATGCAAATTTGGTTTGTTTTGTCTGTTTTTGGAGGAGATTGTTATATGAATGTCTTTGCCAACTATCAAGGTCTGATGAAAAGGCAATGGAGAGTAAGTAATGGTGGTCAGGAAAACCTCATTTGAGTTCTCAAGTGTTTGCCCACCAACCTATCGACCCTAGTGATGCTATGGTATTTTATGAAAAATGTTCTGAAGGTTACCACTAGTGTTGTGTGGGTATGTACTCAGATTCAAGTGTTAAAACTGGCAGTTCTGGATTTCAATGTCAAGAACTTGACCAGATCTAAATATTAAGAATTTATCTAGACTTTTATTTTTGAACTACAATAGTGTAGAATCGAAGTAAAAATTTGGAACCTTCTACTTGTGTGTTTTCAGTGGAGGAAATCCTCTGGTTTTAGTGTCTTAATTAAACAGGTGCTATTAAGGTTTAGGGTTTCTCCCATCACTTTGAGTTTGTGCATTTGAGTTCTTTTTGTTAATAAATTGTGAGTTCTGATTTTTGTTTATTTGATCTTTTTAATGCATGTGCTTCTTTAAAAATCATACCCTAAAACCTAATTCTACCTGAAGGTTTTGAAATATTCTTTTTAAAATCTAAAACCCTAAACCCGAAATGGTAACCAAATTTGTAAAATATATAATACTTCAGATTGTATGTTCTCTTCAAAATCAATACCCACACAACATTGGTTATGACTCCTCCACTCATTCTTGTCAAGTTTATTTACCTTCCAAAAAATTTAAGAGGACAAAATTTCCAGTCAGGTTGCAAATTGCAAGGTCCAAACAAAGTCCACTTCTAATCTTAATTTCCATTTCTTCTTTAAATGTTGGGTTCACTATGGTCTAATCATGGTTGCAGATGGAGCATATGAACAATATTGAGTCCAAGCCCAACAACACACATGCACTAGGGAGGTCATTCTTCACCAAGCAAGTTGTTGGGCTCTTCCACAATGTATGTGTCATCATATGGATGAAGTCACTATCATCAGGAACGGACATTAAAGTCCTACATGATATGTGGTTTGTGAGAAATGTATCCAAGACCTGGGAGAGGTTCGTGGATACTATCATGCTCAAGTTGGTTAAACTGCTTGCTGTTGGAAATATTGAGGACAATGAGGGCACACCAGACACGGTGCTGGTCAGAAATCTGGGAAGAGTTGCAATCTTTGATACATGCCCACTTCCTTTAACAAGGGCAGAAATGCCGCTCCACATTCCTGCAATCCCCGACGATGTATTCACGTTCAACATATGGACAAAACTCCTTTCACAGAGGAACGACACTGAAGTCCTGAAAATCCTTGGGGGTTCCAGACTTGTATCAAAGACCTGGAGGAGGTCAGTGCATACTAACCTTTGCAATTTAGTTGAATTGCTTGCTGTTGGAGGAAATATTAAGGACAATGAGGGCACACCAGACACGGAGCTTGTCAGAAATTTGGGAAAAGTTGCAATCTTGGATTCATGCCCACTTCGGACAGAAACGCCGCTCCACATTCCTGCAATTCCAGACGATGTATTCACCTTCAACATATGGCCAAAACTCCTTTCACAGGGAAATGACACCGAAGTCCTACAAATCCTTCGGGGTGCGAGACGTGTATCAAAGACCTGGAGGAGGTCAGTGCATACTAACATTTGCAATTTAGTTGAATTGCTTGCTGTTGGAGGAAATATTAAAGACAATGAGGGCACACCAGACACGGTGCTTGTCAGAAATTTGGGAAAAGTGGCGACATTCTTTTATTAACATCAATGTGATGCATTGAATTTTGTAGTGTGCAATGTTGGGTAGATAAATGCCTAGAATTTTGGATCTAAATTGAGTCGTCCCCGTGAAGAAGATGACATATTCAAGTGCTTCATCATCCATAAGTACATTTAGCCAAATTGGTTGATATTCAAAATATGAAAGTACAAAATCTTATAAGCCCTTTCATATTGTAGGGAATTATAAGGCCAAATTTGGCAAACTTTCAATTAAATTTTTTTTTCTGGCAGCATTTTTCTTTTCAAAAAAAGAGGATTTGTGCACAAGAGGCAATATTTTTGTCATGGTAAACTATTGTAAGCCTAAGTTTGGAAAATTATCTTGATGATTTTGGCTTTTAATTTATTCTTTTGGTTGAAATGATTAGTTAGCTAAATAATTAACATTGACAAGTTTTTTTTTTTTTTTTTTCAGTTTTCTAATGTAGCATCATTAACTACCCTCCCAAAAAAGATTTCAACATTAATTGGCAACAAGTTTGTAGAAAAGTTATACCCAAACTCTAGAATATTGGAAAGAAAATTATCCCATTTTGATACTAAACACTAAACTTATCCATAAAGTCACCCCTAATCCCATTCAGTCCTAGTTCCATCCCCTGTTTTGATTTGTCCTTAAGGTCCCCATAACTAGGGATGAAATGATGAAACTCGGGACCAATAATGAAAATAAGGGATGAAATTTTTTTGGGGTTTTTTTGACAGTTTTTTTTTTTGGAGGTTTTCACTTTGAGGGACTTTTAGGGTTTACACTTTTGGGCATTTTTGTTGTTGTTTTCATTCTATTTAGTTATTTTATAGTTTGTTCTATATATTACATAAAATAACTTTCTCCCTTTCTCATTTCTTTCTCATTTTTAGTTGTGGGAACCTTTTGATTTTGGCTTGTCTCTTTAACAATTTCTTTTGGTTTCTTGTTTTTTTTTTAGTTTTTTCATTTTTTCTTGTTATTTTAAGGTTTCTTTCTTTTCTTGTTGTTTTTAAGTTTCTTTTAAAGCTTGTGTTATTATTATTTTAAAGGTTTTTTTGGGGGGTTCCCTTTTACAGTTACTTTAAAGATTTTGTTTAGGGCTTGTTTCAAGTGGGGGGGGGGAGATTTTTAGGGTTTTTTAAGAGTTATTTATAGGGTTTCTTCATGTGTTCTATGGCTCCTTATTGAATTTCATCACTTAAGGCTTTATTAATGCATGATGGAATGAAAATTATATTGTCGTATACTACACTTATTCAAATCAAATTTGGAACAAAAATTGGTGTCAATTTTTTGTACATCAAACAAATATTTTGAATATTTATTGTGAGAACCGGGTTATATGGGCAAGGATATGTTTGTTATGTAATGATTTGGAAGGTGTGAATTTGCCCCTAGGCATGCATGATTTAGGTGTAATGCATGCATACAACAAAATTCATGTATGGTATATAATGCATGTGGAGTGGGGAATGGGGGGTTGAAACCAAAATGGAAAAAAGATTAATGAAATGTTTTGATTCCACCAAAAAAAAAAATCATGTATTCCAAGTTGTAGCTATTCTAACTAACTTCCTACACATATGCCACTTAGAATTCACATACGAAGTCATTGGTGACTAGATAGAAGACCTAGCTAACTATGGTTGGGATGGGGACTTCTAGTTACAAGTTTATCACATTCCTAACCTTTGCCAAAATTTTGCATATAAAAAAACTTCAAGGTCTCTAGCTATTTTGAGATTGCTAAGCCTCATTACTATCTTCTTCTCTATGTTAACTTTCACTTCTCTATGTTTGTTTTGATTAAAGTTCTTTGGTCTTTGTTGTTAACCTCCATTTTTTATGCCATGGTGGCAAAGTTGTTGTATTGTGACTATAACATTTCCACCTTTGTTTGTGCCTTGCCACTTGGAGTAGATGTCAAACTAAGGCCTAATCTAGATGATGGAACATATGTTAATTCATATATAGACTCATTACTTACATGAATATGGGGTTTAGGTATTACAAGTGGGGTGGATGTTTTGTCAATCACATTTTGCCATCTTTTGAAAACATTCTAATGGTATGTCCATTCATTGCTTTCAATTGTGCTAAGACCTCTTCACTCTATAACATGACTTTCTCACTCCCATCATCATTGGATGTCACAGTCTTCAACTTTTTCAAAGCATCCCAAAGTTGGTCCTTCAAAGTGTCCTCTAGGCAGATATATTCAAGATTAATTATCCTATAATTTGCATATATTTGCTTCCACACAAGGCTAGGTATAAATTGTATCACTTTCTTTTTGTATTTTGAATATTTACAAAATGTCAATGCTAACTTGTGGGCATGGTGCTCAAATGAAGT